>Ga0265295_1000104_pt1 | contig 166939 bp, 138 predicted proteins | sample Munlansysbiofilm_FD_192503 | JGI IMG/M metagenome (GOLD analysis project Ga0265295, IMG submission 192503) | Leachate microbial communities from a municipal landfill in Southern Ontario, Canada - Methane capture system biofilm | ecosystem: Engineered > Solid waste > Landfill > Unclassified ...
CCTCCTGGCGCTCATGGTCCAGACGACTCACCGCCATCCGGTTGCGGGCCAACACAGCGGGCTTTTTCAGACCGTCAAACAGGTTGACGGACAAAGAGAGGGTCAGCCGGGTCTCATCCTTCACCTGGTCGGAAAGGGCGTAGTTATCCGCAGACTGCCCGTGGGAAAGGCTGAGATCGGCCTTGGGGAGGTAGGCGCTTTTTGCCTGACGCACCCCCTCTTCGGCCATGTCCCTTGAAAGGGCAAGAATTTTCAGCTCACTTCTGCCCGCCTGCATCCTCTCCCGCAGAAGCACTTCCTTTTCCAGGGAAGGAAGGTTCTCAAAATCGGAAAAATCCAGATCAGAAAGCCCAAGTGAAAGCCCTGTTGTACGGGAAAGCTGGTTCATGGCCTTAGCCACCGCCGCATCCGCCCGCATCCAGGCCTGTTCCGCATCATCCAGCACCACCTTGATCTTCAGATAATCGGCTTTACGAATCACCCCCACCCCGTGGCGGCTCAGGGCATGCCCGTATTCCTGACGATAAAGGTTACGGGCACTCTGGGCCACTTCCCGCTCCGCCAGAGCCCGGTGTACCCCAAGGAAGGCTAAAGCCACCTCCAGCCGCACATCCTGACGCAGACCTTCCATCAGGGCCTCCTGCACCCCGACCTGACTGCGGGCCACAGCAAGGAGACTCTGATCCTGAAATCCGGAAAAAAGGTTCCACCGAGCCGCGATCTTCCATGCGGCATTTTCATCATTTTCAAAAAGGGTACTGTCGTTCAGGCGATGGGCCGTGTAGGAGGCATCCACACCGGGAAGAAAGGCCGCCTTCCTTTCCCTGACCCCCTCTTCGGCCTGACGCCGGGAGATTTCATACATTTTCACGATATCCCGGTTCTCCAGAGCCGCCTCCATGAGGTTTGCCAGGCAGCGGTTTGCCTCCGAGGCCAGGGCCGGTCCTGAAAGGAGAAGGAGCAGGGCAAAAAGGCAACACCTCATGCCGGATATCTGCAAAGAACTTTTCATGGGAGATCTTCCTTATGTTCCGCATCTTTTCATGGCCGCATGCCTTCAGATGGCAAAACGCCATGCGCCTTGGGGTTTTTAGGTGAAAACGCTGTCATCCCGTTTCTTCTCAAAACCGATGAAAAAGGCGAGAAGTGCGGGAATCACAAAAAGGGTGAACACCGTGGAAAGGGCAAGCCCCCCCAGAATCACGCTCCCAAGCCCCCGGTACAGTTCGCTGCCCGCTCCCGTGGAAAGGGCTAAGGGCAGCATGCCGAAAATGGAGGTGGCGGCACTCATGAAAATGGGCCGGATACGGGTACGCACCGCCTCCCGCACCGCTTCCACCCCATAAAAGCCCTCGTAGCGCACGTTGTTCAGGGACTGATGCACAATGAGAATGGCGTTGTTCACCACCGTTCCCACAAGAATGATGAAACCCAGCATGGTCACCACGTCAAAACCCTGGGGTGCCACAAAGGCATCCACCAGACGCAGGCCCATGAACCCTCCGGCTGCGGCCAGAGGTACGGTGAACATGATGATGAGGGGATAAAAAAAGTTCTCAAACAGGGCCGCCATAAGCAGATAGGTGATGGCAACGGCCAGAAGAAAGTTCCACTGCAGGGCATTGCGGGTCTGGGTGAGCTTGTCCGCGTTGCCGCCGATGCCGATCTCCACGCCGGGAAGCCTACCCGCCTCCTGCATGGGACGAATCACGCCTTCGGAAAGAATATCAATGGCCTCCTGCAGGGGAATAGAGTCCGGCGGGGTCACCTGAAGTCGTACATGGCGCTTTCTTTCCAGATGGTTCACCTGGGTCATGCCCTGGGTATAGACAAGGCTTGCCACATCCCCCACCCGCACAAGGGAACCCTGGGGGTTCACAAGGGGGATGTTGAGCAGCGCCTCCGGAGTGCGGGCCCTGTCCTTTGGCCCTTTCAGCACGATATCCAGCTGGCGATCCCCTTCAGGCCGGAATTCATCGATCTTTCTGCCGTCCATGAGCACATCCACATACACACCGAGATCGCTTTCCGTAAGGCCGATGGCCGCAAGCCTCTCTTTCATGGGAATGAAATTGGCTTCGGGATAGGCCGTTTCCAGGGAAGGCACGGGCCTCACCTGAGCGCCCTGCATGGCCCCCATGATGGATCCGTAAAGCTGCCCGCCTGCGGCGATGATGAGATTGAGATTATCTCCCGTGATATCCACATCAATGGTGCGGCTTCCGCCCAGATCATCCTGAAAGATCCCCGCCTGAAAGCTGACCCCGAACATGTCCGGAATCTCGCGGATAATGCGGGTGAAGAGGGGAATCATGCCAGAAGCTTCCGTTTCATGGGCCGAGACCGCGCCCACAAGACTCAGCTGCTCCGTACCCACGTACCAGATGTCGGAAATCCGGGGAACTCCGTCCTTCCACTCTTCCTCAAAGTAAGGCCGGGTTTCCTCCTTGATGAAGTCTCCCACAGCCGTGCGCTTTTCCACAGAACTGCCCGGCGGCGGAATAAGAATATTGATCACAAGGTTCCGGTTGCCCTGGGGCAGATATTCCGCCTTGGGTGCCAGGCCCACGACAATGGCAAGGGCAATGCCCGTAAAGGCCAGCACACAGAACACCCGGGTCATCCAGTTCTGAAGGAAAAATCCCGCAATGCGCATGATGTTCAGGTGGATGAAGGCACCAAAGGCATAGATCAGCCCCTTTTTTTCCTGAACCGGCTTTTTGGCGTATCCGTAAAGGCGGTTCATGATGGTGGGAATAACGGCAATGGACACAAGAAAGCTGAAAAGGATGGCAAAGGTAATGGCAATGGCAATGTCCCGGAAAAGCTGGCCCGCCTCTTCCTGAATAAAGATAACGGGCAGAAATACCGCCACTGTGGTGGCTGTGGAGGCAAAAATAGCTCCCTGAACCTCCCTTGCGCCATCATAGGCGGCCCGGAAGGCGGACTTACCAAGGCTTCGGTGACGGTCAATGTTCTCCAGCACCACGATGGCGCTGTCCACCAGCATGCCTACGGCAAAGCTGATGCCCGCAAGGCTCACCACGTTGAGGTTACGGCCGAAGATCCAGAGAAAAATGAAGGTGCCGATGATGGAAACGGGAATGGCAAGGGCTGTGGTCAGGGTGGCGCTGGCGCTGCGCAGGAAGGTGAACAGTACGATGATGGCGAGGATGCCGCCCACCATGACGTTCTGCTTCACAAGATCAATGGCCTTCAGAATATAGGAGGCATCCTCATAGACACACTGCAGCTTCAGGCCCTGATCCTTGAGAACCCGCGCGTTCATGTCGTCAATGACAGCCAGCACCCTTTCCACCAGATCCACCACATTGGCGCCTTCTTCCTTGCGTATGCCAAGCGCAATGACATCATCCCCGTTCTGCTGCACGGAAAACTGCACGGTCTCATAGCCGTAATAGGCCGTGGCGATGTCTCTCAGGTAAACCCGTTTCAGACCATCATCATAAATGACCGTGTTCAGGGCGTCTTCCGGTGTCTGGAACTGACTTACGGTGCGGATGCGGTAATCCTTTTTGCCGATGCCGAGAACTCCTGCGGATACGTTGCGATTGGCTCCCCGGATACGGGCCGTCACCTGGTCGATGGTGAGCTTGTTACGGGCCATCTTCTCCGGATCAATCTCAATGTGGATCTCCGTTTCCGTACCCCCGCCCACAAAAAGAGCACCCACACCCTCCACGCGCTCAATGTACTGGCGCAGCTCATTTTCAAAATAGCTGCGGTAGGTGTTGATGTGCCTCGGGTTGTCGGGAAGGGTTTTCAGCATCACCCACATCACGGGATTGGACTGGGCTCCGGAAGCCTCGATGGAGGGATTCTGCACGTTGTCGGGATAGTTGCCCACCTCGTTCATCTTGTTGGAAACCCGCAGAAGGGCCGCATCCAGGTCACTGCCCACGGGAAAGGTAAGGGTGATTTCCCCGTAGTTGTTGTAAGAAGCGCTTTCCATCTTCTCTAAACCCTGAAGACCCTTGAGCACCTCTTCCTGCTTTTCAATGACCTCCTGCTCCACCTCATAGGGGGTGGCACCAGGCCAAGTGGTGCGCACGGAAATTTTGGGCTTTTCCACATCCGGTGTGAGCTGTTTGGGGAGTTTTGAAAGTCCGATGAGACCGAAGAGCAGCACAAGAATCACGGCCACAGCCACGGTAATGGGCTTTTCAATGGCATAGCGAATGGTATCCATCAGCGTTCTCCCCGCACAGAAACGGCCTGTCCGGGCCGCAGGCGTTCATTGCCCTCCACCACAACGGACATGCCGCTTTTCAGGCCATTGGCCAGAAGCCCCATCTGGCGGCCCTCATAGGTCAGCACCGTAACGGGCATGAAAAGGGCCTTGCCTTCTTCAATCACATACACCCCGTCCCCGCCCGGGCTTCGCACCAGGGCATCCCGGGGGGCCAGAATCGCGGCCCGCTTTTCCGAAACCGGCACCCGCACCGTAACGGACATGTTCTCCGCAAGGGGACCTGTGTAGGGAAAACGCAGGCGTAAAACCACGTTTTTGGTTTTGGGGTCTGCCACGGGCCGGATACCTTCCATCACCCCCGTGCCCTCAAAGGCATAGGCATGGAGCAGCACGGGGAGTCTTGCACCCTTCTCGGCAAAACGCACCACGGATTCGGCCACAGCCACCTGAACAAAAAGCTCATCGAGCTTTCCAAGACGACAAAAGGGCTGCCCCGGCTGGCTCCAGTCTCCCACATCCACGGATTTTTCCAGCACAAGGCCGTCAAAGGGTGCCCGGATTTCGTATTTCTCCAGACGGATTTTCAGAATTTCAATTTCCCGGAGCTGGGCCTCCCGCTCCTTTTCCAGACCGGCATAGGTAAAACGCAGCTCATCATAGGTGGCCTCGCTCGTCGCTTCCTTACGGAAAAGCTCGGTGTAGCGATCAAGATTCTTCCGGCTATGCTCCATGCGCACATCCAGCTGGGCCAGCCTTGCCCGCTGCAGGCCCAGCTGGGTTTCCAGCACCCGGCTGTCAAGGCGCAGCAGCACATCCCCCTTTTTCACCTTATCCCCTTCCCGGAAATGCACGGAAAGCACCCGGCCTCCCTCTTCCACGGAAAGGTGGCCTGCGGTTTCAAAATAAAGGGTGCCGATCATCTCCGCATGTTCCGCCACCACACCGTCATTTACCCGGCTCAGCACCACACCCGCAGCAGGCCCTTGGGCATAGGCGCTTCCCAGGATCAGGCAAAACCATATTCCACATCCAAGCAGCGCAGATTTTTTCACAGGGGATGTCTCCTTGTTCCAGGTTATGCGTAAAAATAGACGTCTTTTTTTAAGTCCAATGATTCCGGACTTACGGACTTCAGGCTCAGGATGTCTTCACGCTTCCGGCTCCGGCTCCACGCCTTTTCCCTCCTGCAAGGAACGTGTACCTTCAAGGGGGGAGGCAATCCGTCCACGACCGATGCGGGCTGTGATCTTTTCCATGAGCTCCAGATGCTGTCTACGCTCATCCGCATCCAATACCTCCAGAATGTCCCGGCTGTAGCGTTCCTTGATGGCCCTGTGATCCATGAAAAGCCGCTCTCCCCCCGGTCCCAGGGAAACCAGCACAATGCGCCGATCCTCTTCGGAGCGCGTCCGCACCACAAAATCCTTGGCCACAAGCTTATCCATGATGGCCGTCAGGGTGCTGCCACCGATAAAAAGATGCTCTGCGATGTCTCCCATGCGGGAAGGCCCGTTTTTTCCGAGAAAAACCACCACCTGCAACTCCTGCAGGCTCACCCCCGTTTCAATGAAAATGCTGAGACAGTTCTGTTCCAGCACCCGGATGCTGTAGAGCATCTGCTCCATGAAGCCCACAAGGCGACCCACCTGCTCTTCGAGAATATCCTCTTCCATATGGACCCTATGTATTTCCCATTCCGATATACTTCCGATCCTGACTTATTTCTGATCTTTAAAATTTCAATTTTTGAACTAAATACCCATACGCCTCTCCAAAAGAACTGTCAAAGGATATTTCGAGAACCTAAACTTCAGGCTCTGCGGCCTCCTCGCATGCCTCCCTACCCATCATTCAGCCAAAAACCCCGGTTTTTTCAGTCCTTCCAGCTGACGCATAAAGAGCAGCAACACCAGAAGAGAAAACAGGATATTGGAAAGGGGAAGGGCCAGCCACACGCCATAAAGTCCCAGGGTTTTCGGTAAAAAGGCCAGGAAGGGCAGCTGGATGAGCATGTTACCCACCGCAATGAGAGTGGCTTTCTGCGCCATGCTCATGGACTGGAAAAAACTCGCCGCCAGCACGATGAAACCATCCAGAAAAAGGGCAAAAAGGTGCAGACGCATGCCAAGAGCCGCTGCATCAAAGAGATCGGGATCTTCTTTCACAAAAATGGAAACCGCCCACATGGGGTACAGTACCAGGGAAAGGGTCAACAGCACTCCAGAGCCCAGTACCACCCAAAGCCCCAGACGAACCACCCTGCGGATGGCCCGCGCCTGACCCGCTCCGAAAAAGTGGCTCACCAGGGGCTGCATGCCTCCGGCAACCCCTTCGGCAAACATGTAGTAAAAGGCCATCACATAGCCCACAACAGCGAAGGCCGCCACCTGTACCGCACCGCCGTATTTCATGAAAAGGGTATTGTGCAGGAGGATTTCAAAGCTGATGTAAAGGTACATGACCATACTGGAAAACCCGGCACCCAGAATGGCTGCCCAGAGGCGGGGACGAAGCCTGAAATGCCTGTGTCCAAGGCGTACCCGGCCGTAAGACCCCAGGATAAAAAAAAGACCCATGGCAACGGAGAGGCTTTCTGCCACTACCGTGGCCAGGGCCGCACCCTTCAGCCCCCATCCGAAGTGGGCAATGAAAAGATAGTCAAGGCCGATATTGCCCAGCGCACCTGTAACAATGCAGAAGGTGGCAAGCCTTGGGGCTCCAAGATTCCGGATCCAGAGGGGAAGGGCGATGCTGCCCAACACCACAGGCGCGGAAAAACCCATGACACGGAGGTATTCCGTCCCAAAGGCCTCCACCGGTCCCCTTGCCCCCTGAAGCGCCAGGAAAAAGGCGCTCCCCTGAATCAGCAGCAGGCCCGTGAGGCCTCCCAGAAAAAGAAGAAGCCAGAACCCCTGTCCCAGAATTTCTCCAGCCCTTTCCCTTTCTCCTGCACCCTGAAAAATGGCGCACTGCACGCCCCCTCCCATGCCCACCATAAGTCCCACACCAAAAAGAACCCCGATCCAGGGCCAGGCCATGTTGATGGCCGCAAGCCCCTCCACGCCCAGAAAATGACCGATGAACATCCCATCCACAATCTGATACATGCCGCTCACCATGAGGGCCGCCACAGAAGGAAGGGTGTAGTGCCGGAAAACCCGGGCGATGTTTCTGGATTCTATCTTCATAATGCCTATTCCCTTTTGATTACAGGACATCCCTTGGCCATCAGCCGACAGAATTCCTGGTACTCCGACGCATCCAGGGCCTTTTCAAAGGCCTTTGCCGTGCGCCTGTAAACATTGTCTTCTTCCTTTTCCAGACTGAAGGACTTTTCCGTTGCCTGGAGAAGGGTGGCCCGCCCATCCTCAGGACAGGGAATGCGCCTCAGATATCCCCGGCCTTCGAGTTTTCTCGTCATGGCACTGGCCGAGGCCTTACTCACCTTCATGGACTGAGCCAGATCCGTAAGGCGCATACCTCCAGGCTCTGCCATCAGGGCATAGAGGTAAACCATTTCACTGTGCGTCAGCTCCAGGCTGCCGCTTTCCCGGGCAATCTCCCGCCAGAGCTGCCACATGTGTGATTCCAGTTTTTTAAGACTCTTTGTGAGATCCATGTCCCTCCTCTCCCCTTTTTGTTAGTAAGCCTAACTAATAAAAATTCCCCTGTCAAGCTCCCCAAAGGAGCTTCTCCCGAAGTCCAAGCCATCCCAATCCATAAATCAAAAGACCTTCCAGATCCCCCCACAGGAAAAACCCCATGGTCTCCGCCCCTCCCCTTTTATGCATCCTGAAACAAAAAAAGCGCAGCCCACAGGGGATGCGCCCTTTGTTAAGATCTCATCAAAGGCCCACAAGGGGCCTTGATCCCTATTCTTCCAGCCTCACCCGCACGGAATGGGCATGGGCCTCAAGCCCCTCAATGCCCGCAAGGTGCATGACATCGGAAGCTTCCTTCAGAAAAGCCTCCCGCGTATAAGAAATGAGGCTGGTCTTCTTCACAAAATGATCCACCCCGAGAGCCGAGGCAAAACGGGCCGTGCCTGCGGTGGGCAGTACGTGGTTGGGGCCTGCGATATAGTCCCCCATGGGTTCCGGCGTATGGCTGCCGCAAAAAATAGCCCCTGCGTTGCGCACCTTTCCGATCCAGGACAGGGGCTCTTCCATGAGCAGCTCCAGATGCTCCGGCGCAAGACGGTTGGACACTTCAAAGGCCTGCTCCAGGGTATCCACCACAAGGATGGCTCCGAAATCCCGCAGGGAAGCCTCGGCAATTTCCCGTCGCGGAAGACGGGCCACCTGGATCTCCAGCTCGGCCTTCACTTTCTGGGCAAAATCCCCATCCGGGGTGACCAGAATGGCGGAAGCCAGGGGATCATGCTCGGCCTGGGACAGAAGGTCTGCCGCCGCATAAGCCGCAGGGGCAGAGCCATCGCTGATGACCAGAATCTCCGAAGGCCCTGCGATCATGTCAATGCCCACGGTGCCGGACACCAGCTTTTTGGCAAGGGTCACCCAGATATTGCCCGGCCCCACAATGACATCCACCCTGGGCACCTGGGCCGTTCCCCAGGTCATGGCCGCAATTCCCCAGGCGCTGCCCGCCCGGATCACCGTGTCGATGCCCACCTTCCGGGCCGCCACCAGCAGATGCGGGTTCACGGAGCCGTCCGCCATGGGAGGCGTGGTCATGATGAGCCTTTTCACCCCTGCGATGCGGGCCGGGATACCGCCCATGAGTACGGAAGACACAAGGGGGGTCATGCCGCCGGTGGCGCCGGGAACATAGACCCCCGCCGCATCCACGGGTTTCACAAGCTGGCCCAGCATCACCCCGTCCCTCGGGGTGTCAATCCAGGAATTCTGCACCTGCCTTCTGTGGAAGGAGGCGATCTGCTCCACGGCCCGGTCCAGGGCCTTCATGAAGGCAGGGCTGACGGCCTTTTCCGCAGCGTCCATCTCCGCCTCGCTCACGGCAAGGGCATCTTCCGCCAGATCCGGGGCATCAAAACGGCGGGTATATTCCAGAACCGCCGCATCCCCGCGGGTCCGGACCTCTTCAAGAATCCGGGCCACCTGGGCCGTCATGTCTTCTGTTTCACCAAGCCCTCTGGCCACAATGGCCTGAAGCCGGGCTTCCGCCTCTTTTGAGGGATATTGCAACATTTCCATAGGAATTATCTCGCCTGGATGGGTTGATCTTTGTCTTCTTTTTCCGTCCGATTTCCTCAGATCCGATGAAACGAGGCCTTCATACCACAACAATGATCTTTTGTGTAAGCAGAAGGCCTTTTTTTCCCTTTTCAGGTCCAATACAGATCCCTGAACAGGGTCACGCTGTCCGCTTTCGTCCACAGGCCAAGATACCCCACAAGCTCACGGTCAGCCTCAAAATCCATCACCGCCTCTTCTTCAAGAAAGGCACGAATCCGCCTTCTTTCCAGAATCACGCCCAGGGTTTTCCACACCCCCGATTCCACGGGCCGGTCCACGCGCGCCCGCTCCATGCGCCTGCCGTTTTTAAATTCAAAGAGAATGGCGTTATCTTCCAGGGCATTGATGCGGAAAACAAAATAATTATCCGCATCCCGGATGCCAAAGGCCAGCCCCCCAGCCTGGTCAATCCGGCCGCCCAGGGGTTTTACCTGAACCCGGACGACCCCTTGCCGGATGCGGCTTTTACGGGCCACGAGCAGGGGGAAATAGTAATATGCGCCAATGGCATCAAGAAAATCCTGGTACCGCCTGCCCAGAAAACGCCCCATGGCTCCGGAAACCCCTGCCGCAAACCAGGAACCAAAACCAGTCCCTTCCTGAAGCAGGCCTTCCTCCGCCCTTTTCCAGTTTCCCGTCACACGGTAAAAGCCCTCGGGCGTCTCCTGGCTTGTCGGCCAGAGCCGCTCATATTGGCCATCCATAAAGGCCTGGGCAAGCGTATCGATTCTTCCCTGACCTTCAAGATCCCCATCCAGCCAGCGACTCGCAGCCAGAAGACGACCAAGCTGTTCGAAAATCCCATGCCCCGTATCCGCATCCTGACCCGTAAGGAGAGCTTCCACAAAATCACTCTGCACCCGGGTTTCAAGGCCCATGCGCTCCAATACCCGGGCCATGCAGCGGATGCGCAGGGATCGGTCAAAATAAGCCCCAGTTCCCCCACCGATCTGGAGGTGAATGTAATTGTCCTCCGGCCTGTCCGAGGCCAGTCCGTCCAGAGTGACGAAAAGCCCCATAAAACTCACGCTGAGGTTGAGATAATCTTCGGAAACAAAAAGATAACCCTGAGAGTTTCCCTCGGTTTCTTCAAAAAATCCCCCCTCAATTTCTTCCGCTCCCTTGGCGGATCCAGAATCCGGCCTGTTCCAGGGAATTCCCGGATGGGTAAGCCCCCGCCACAGGGCCCGGAAGGGGCGGCTGGTCACATCATAGGCGTCCACCTCATCGCAGGAGGTGAGCCCGAAACGCAGGCCCCCGCCCAGATCCACGGCAAGGAGGGAAAAGGGCAGGCAGAGCCTGAGCCGAACGGCATTGGCCGACGCCTCGGTGGACGCACCAAAGCGCAGCATGGCTTTCAAGGCCATGTCATGGCAGACCCGGACAATATCGTGCACCGTACGGCAACTCCAGGCCTCAGGCGCATCCCCCTCCAGGGTCAGAGGCGTCGTGAGATCCAGAAAAATCTGCATGCGCAGGCGCAAAGGGCTGGCAAAAAGAGGGGCTGCCTGGGTCAGGGCCGTGGTCAGGGCCTCGCCTGCAATGCCTTCGTACACCTTCTGACCACTGGCCCAGAGGGTGATGGGCTCGCCCTGTCCCAGAATCTTTGTGGCGCCAGATAAGTCAAAGAGCGCCGGAACCCCGAACTCCCGCGCCACAGAGGCCAGATGGCAGGCCATGTCCCCTTTTTCCGCAATGAGGCCCTTTACCCTCCTCACCCAGGGGGTCACGGCGGTGGATGCCCAGGGAATCACCAGAATGGTATCTTCTGAAAAATCAGGAATTTCTGAAACTTTTTCCGGATTTTCAAGAACCCATACCCGACCGGAAGCAAGACCCGCAGCCGCGCAACGTCCCCCTTCCATACGCAGCCGGGCTTCCACAGGTTCTCCCTTTCCCCCTCCCTCCCCCGGATCCAGAGCCGGGTGCAGGGGGCGTACCTGCAAAAGAAAAAGCCTGTCCCTTCCATCCACCGCCCACTCCACATCCAGAGGCCTGCCAAAATGGCTTTCCAGACGACAAGCCATTTCCCAGAGTTCCCGGAGCAGGGGCCTTTCCGCCTCAGCGCCCTCGCCATGGGGCAAAAAACTTTCTTTTTCCAGCACCCAGGAAAACTGGGGCGAAAGGCGGCCTCCCACCAGGCCTTCTCCCAGCCCGCAGAGGGCGCTCACCCATATTCTCGCCCTTTCACGCCCCAGGGGATCCGCCGTATACAGCACCCCGCTCAACCGGGGTTCCACCATTTCCAGAATCAGCACGGCCATGGGCGTTTCCCGGTAATCCAGACCCTGGGCCATGCGATAGGCCATGGCTGCGGAAGTAAAAACGCTGGCCATGACCCGCTTGCAGGCTTCAGCGATCTTTTCCGGCGCAACATGCAAAACGGAAAGGTACTGCCCCGCAAAGGAGGCCTCCCCGTCTTCCCCCATGGCGCTGCTCCGCACAGCCAGGCTAAGCCCCTCACGGTCCGCAGCCAAACGCGCCACCGCCCCTTTCAGGGCGGAAACAATGGCCTCGGGCAAGGGCGTTTCAAGAATACGCGCACGAATCTTCTCGCAGGTTTCTTCCATAATCAGTGGATTTTCCCCGTCCATCCCTGCCATGTATCTTCCGATTTCTCCGGCCAGTCCGCTTTCCCCGAGAAAAAGATGCCAGGCCCGGGTCGTCAGCACAAAGCCCCGGGGAATCCTCAGATCCAGATGCCGTTTCACTTCCCCAAGATGGGCGGCCTTGCCTCCCACTGCGCGTCCTCTTTCCGCAGAAATGTCGTCCAGCCCGAGAATGAGCGGATCGGAAGCTCTGCCAGCCGGAGGGATCAGGGCTTCCCGCGCTGCCCTGTGGAGACTTTCCACAGGAAGAAGGGAAAGATCCGTCTCCGTCCAGGACAGACGACGCAGGGCCTCCACCATGCCTTCCAAGGTAGCGAAAAGCGCCTCCGCCCTTTCTTCCACAGCAGACAGGGTGAAAGGTCGGGTGTCGTAATACATCTGCTCCAGCTCTGCCATCTGCGCATGAATTTCGCGATGCCCCTCAAGAAAGATCCGGAAATTCCGGTATCGCTCCGCCTGGGCTTCGTGCAGGGTGGGAAGCAGAATGCACTCCCTGATCCAGTATTTTCGTGAAAAGGGCATGGAATCCTCCGGCTGTCATTAAGTGACCCATCATACCGTCCTTTCAAGCCACGAGGCAACGCCTTTCCCCTCCGGCCTGTTCCAGAGCAAAACCTGGCGGGAAGAGAAATCCCGCGCTAGGCCCATGGCAGCGATTCCTCCTTAAAAGACCCAATCCCCCTTCTCAGATTTCCGGGAATACCGCCCACGCCAAGGCCTCCTCTTGCCCCCCCACCCATAGGGATATTGACAAGACCTTCCCTTGCGTGGATAACCCTTTCCCATTTCAGCGGATACGCAAAAGAACTCCGCGATGCACGAGAACCCATCCCGGAACCGCCTTCCTTTAAAACGGTTTCCATCCCGAAAGGGGGTTTTTCATGACCAGACGCATCCACAATTTCAACCCAGGCCCTGCGGCCCTGCCCCTGTCCGTTCTGGAGGAAGTGCAGGCGGAAATGCTGGATTTCAGGGGATCGGGCATGTCCATCCTGGAAATCAGCCACAGATCCGATCTTTTCGGTGAGGTGCTGACCGAAACCCGCAACCGGGCCAGACGACTTTTCGGCCTGCCAGACAACTACCGCGTGCTTTTCATTCAGGGCGGGGCCAGCCTTCAGTTTGCCATGGCACCCTTAAACCTTCTTGGCGAAAAAGACAGGGCCGACTACATCAACACCGGCACCTGGGCCACCAAGGCCTTTGAGCAGGCGATCCTTCTCGGTAAAAAAGTACGCTACGCCGCCTCTTCCGAAGAAAAGGCCTTTTCCTTTATTCCCAAAACCGCAGATTTTGACCCTGAAGCCCGTTATGTGCACATCACCTCCAACAACACCATCCGGGGCACCCAGTGGCAGACCTATCCGGATACCCATGGTATTCCCCTTGTCTGCGACATGTGCTCGGACATCTTCAGCAGGCCCGTTCCCGTGGAAAAATTCGGGCTGATCTACGCCGGAGCCCAGAAAAACATGGGGCCTGCGGGGCTGACCCTGGTCATCATCCGGGAAGATCTTCTCGGATGGAACCCGGAGGCCGTCATGCCCACCCTGCTGCGGTACAAAACCTATTCGGATCATTATTCCATGTACAATACCCCGCCCTGCTTCGGCATCTATGTGGCGGAAAAGGTGCTGGCCTGGCTGGAAAAGGACATCGGCGGGCTTGAAAACATGGCGGCCCTGAACCGGGCCAAGGCGGATCGTCTTTACGGAGCCATCGATGCCACAGATTTCTACGCAGGCACCGCCGCCAAAGAAGACCGCTCCCTGATGAACGTGACCTTCCGGCTCAGAAATCACGATCTCGAGCCCCTCTTCATAAAAGAGGCCCTGGCCGCAGGGCTTGGCGGACTCAAAGGGCATAAAAGTGTGGGCGGATGCCGGGCTTCCCTTTACAACGCAACGGGCATGGATGCCGTGGAAAGCCTTGTAGCCTTTATGCAGGATTTTGAAAGACGCATGGGCTGACAAAGGCAGGTATAAGCAGAAAGGCCCAGGAAAAAGGGGGTTTCCCCCTTTTTCCTGGGTAGATTTGGGTAGGTCTGGCAGAATGGAGACGTTCGAGCAGGTGTTGGAAGTCCTCAGGAAAAAAATATCCTTAAGGACGCTAAAGACTTTAAAGTCCTTAAAGACCTTAGTTTTAAAGTCCTTAAGGCCCTTACCCCACCCCTTTTTCCTGAACCCCGAAAGGAAAAAATGCCCATGACAGACAAAAAATTTCAGAATCGCAGCCCTCTGACCGTCTTTCTCATCTTCCTGCGCCTTGGCCTCACCTCCTTTGGCGGCCCCATCGCCCATCTCGGATACTTCCGGGAGGAATTTGTCAGTCGGCGCAAATGGCTGACGGAAAAAAGTTACGCAGACCTCGTGGCCCTCTGTCAGTTCCTTCCGGGGCCTGCCAGCAGTCAGGTGGGCATTGCCATCGGCCTTTCCCAGGCGGGCTACACCGGAGCCCTTGCCGCCTGGCTGGGCTTCACCCTGCCCTCGGCGTTCGCCCTCATCCTCTTTGCCCTGGGCATTTCCCACTACGGGGATATGCTTTCTCCGGGCGTTCTCCACGGTCTCAAGATCGTGGCCGTGGCCGTGGTGGCCCATGCGGTGTGGGGCATGGCCAAAAGCCTGTGCACGGATACCCTGAGAATCAGCATCATGGCCCTTGCCACCTGCTGGGTGCTGCTCTTTCCCACGGCCCTGGGGCAGGTACTTGTCATTCTTGCAGCTGGACTCTTCGGCGCCCTTTTCTTCAAAGCCCAGGCCGCCACAGCCCAGGACAGCCTGCCCCTCACCCTGGGCCGGAGGGCGGGCTTCTTTTTTCTCTTCCTCTTTTTCCTCCTTCTCGGGGGCCTGCCCCTCCTGGCCAGCCTCTTTTCCCATCCGGCCCTGGCCATGACCGACGCCTTCTACCGCGCAGGCTCCCTCGTCTTTGGCGGCGGACATGTGGTGCTGCCCCTCCTTCAGGCAGCTGTAGTGCCTTCGGGCTGGGTAAGCGGAGACGCCTTTCTTGCGGGCTACGGTGCGGCCCAGGCCGTTCCCGGCCCCCTTTTCACCTTTGCCGCCTTCCTCGGCGCATCCATGCAGAAAGTCCCATCCGGCCTCATGGGTGGCCTCCTCTGCCTCGGGGCCATTTTTCTGCCCTCCTTTCTTCTCGTTTTCGGTGCTCTGCCCTTCTGGGAAGGTTTACGCCGCAGCCGCCGCATGCAAACCGCCCTTGCGGGCATCAACGCTGCTGTCGTGGGCCTTCTCCTTGCCGCCCTCTACACGCCGGTGTGGACCAGCGCCATCTTCAGACCCCAGGATTTCGGTCTTGCCCTCATCGCCTTTATCGCCCTCATGTTCTGGAAGCTGCCACCCTGGCTGGTGGTACTGGGGGCGGGTTTCGGGGGATGGGGAATGAGCCTTTTCTTCTGAAACTCTTTACCCACTTTTCTGACAAACAAAAGAGCGGGGTTTTCCGAAAACCTCCGGAAAACCCCGCTCCAGCATTTTTTCCCGACAAATCCTGCCACCGGAAGACCGTCCGCCGGTTTTCCATGCAATCCTCGTCACCCCGCTCCCCCCATGAGAAGGGAAAAGATGTTTTCCCGGTTCGCATGGCCCTGGGCCTGGGCAAAAAGGCTGGCGTTGGTGAGATTTTTCATCCGGTTCATGTTCATGGATTCTTCGGCGAAATCCACATCCCGTAGAGTCGATACCGCAGACAAGGTCTGCACCCGCGCCGTGGAAAGACTGCGAACCGTACTGTCCACCTGGCCATAGGCAGAACCAAGGCGGGCCCGATTGCCGTTCACCTGCCCCAGGGCCGCATCCACGATCCCCAGTGCTTTCTCAGCACCCTCCATCGTTCTCACATCAATCTCGGCCACGGTTCCCAGATCCGCATGACCCAGACGCCCAGAATTCACCGCACCAATGGAAAAGGTCACGGTCTGACCGGGAAGGCTGCCGATCTGAAAGGCCTTGTCCGTAAAGGTTCCGGAGAGAAGGGGCTGGTTGTTGAAACGGGTGTTGGCCGCGATGTCGTCCATGGCCTGGACAGCCTTGGCAATGTCCGACTGGATGGCGCTCCTGCTTTCCGGCGACTGGCTGGCGTTGGCCGCCTGCAGCACCTTTTCCCGGATACCCTGGAGGGTGGCGGATACGCCGGAAAGGCCTCCTTCGGCCACCTGGGCGATGCTTGCCGCATCACTGGCATTGCGCATGGCCTGGCCAAAGCTGCGGGACTGGGAAAAAAGGGAATTGGCAAGGGTCATGCCCGCCACATCGTCTGCCGCCTTCTGGATGCGCTGCCCGGATCCCAGACGGGAAAGGGCGGTTTCAAAACCCTGCTGCAACCCTGAAAGCCGATGGGCCCCGAACAGACCTGCCGGATCGGTGTTTAATCGGAGAGTCATGGGAGACCTCCTTGTCTCAAGAGGAAATTTCTCCGTGACAGACAATGGGAACACTTCACGGGTATAAAAACTATAACCCATAGATTTTAAATGTCAATTTATTCCGTTTTCCTTCCTCTTTCCGTCTGTCCGCACCTCAAATCCGGCCCTGGAACCCCACGGCTCTCCTGACTTTTCCCCCTTCAGGGGAAATGAGATTTGACTTCCTGGGCTGCCTTTGTCTATGTGTAGGAAATCCTGAAAGCCAAGAAAGGAATTCCCATGCCTACCTTTACCTGGTTCGGTCACGCCAATTTTAAAATTGAATCCTCTGGAAAAACCCTTCTGGTGGATCCTTTTTTTCACCATAACCCCAAAGCCCCTGTGAACCCCGACACCCTCACCCATGTGGACCATATCCTCATCACCCACGATCACAGCGATCATCTGGGAGACGCCCTTGCCATCGCCAACCGAACAGGCGCCTCCGTGATCGCCATTTATGATCTCATCTGCACCCTTGGGGAACAGGGACTTGCCCAGGAAAAGGGACTGGGCATGAACATCGGCGGAAGCCTTGAACTTGACGGCATGAAAATCCGGATGACACCCGCCCTCCATTCTTCCGGCTCAGGAGCACCTGCGGGTTTTGTCGTCACCCTTGCCGATGGCTTTACCTTCTACCATGCGGGCGACACAGCCCTTTTCAGTGACATGACTCTCATTGCCCGCCGCCATTGTCTGGACCTTGCCATGCTGCCCATGGATGGCCGCTTCAACATGGATGCCGAAGATGCGGCGGAAGCCTGCCGTCTCCTCGCATGCAAAAAGGTCATGGCCATGCACTGGGGAACCTTCCCCGTGCTCGCGCAGGACACCCTTTCCTTTGAACAGGCCCTGAAGGAAAAAGCGCCGGATACCCGGCTCATCCCCATGACGCCGGGCGTCCCCCTGTTCCTTGAAAAAACCTGACCCTGGGAACGCGTCTGCCCGGGAACCTGAAGGATCGGCACCGGCTTTGGCCGCAAAGTCCCCTCCCATGGAGACAGGCCCTATGCAGCTTTTTTCCCAAGCCCTCTCCCAGGACGGATGACGGCTTTCAGCGACGTGGGAAAAGTCTGAACCCAACCCCCTTACCCGGATATCCCCAGAACCCCTTTGCAAGGCGTATCCATGAAGGTCTTTTTCCTTAAAAATCTTTTTTTCACCGCCTGGGGTCTCATCCTGCTTTTTCCCCTGCCGGGTCTCTGCGACCCCCCTGTACCTTCTTTTGAAAGCTTCTTTTTTCAAAAAAATCCCTGCGCAAGCCAGCTGCTTCAGAAGCATGGCAGCATCATGCTCCTCATTGATCCGGCAACGGGCCACATTCTGGACGCCAATGCGGCTGCCTCACGTTTTTACGCCTACCCCCATCTTGTGGGAAAGAACATCAAGGAGATCAACCAGCTCACAGCCCAAGAGGTAGAGGCGGAGATGGAAAGGGCACGGCTGCTCAACAAAAACTTTTTCCGCTTCAGACATCTTCTCGCCGACGGCCGCATCCGGGATGTGGAGGTTTACGCCTATCCCATCACCATCCAGGAAAAAGACCTCCTCTTTTCCATCGTGGTGGATATTACAGACCGCATACGCGCAGAACAGGAACTCCGGCAGAAGGAAAAGCACATCCGCATGCTCATTTCCTCAGGCCTTTTTCTTCAGTTTCTTCTCATCCTTCTGCTGTTCAGAAGCCATCAGAAACGAAAGGATGCGGAACAAAGGCTGCGGGCCATTCTGGATCACAGCCCCCTTCTCATCTCAGAAATGGATCCTTCCGGTCATTACCTCCTCTGCAACGAAAAAACCGCTCAGTTTTTTGGCAGAACACAAGAAGAAATCAGGGGAAAAAGCTTCCATGAACTCCTGCCCCCAGAAACTGCAGATCGTTTCATGAAACGCATCACCCGGGTTCTCGATGCCAAGGCCCCGATTTTTGTGGAAGACACCCTCAGGACCGACCATGGGGAACGCTCTTATGAGACTGTGCTTTTTCCCCTTCTTGACACAGAGGGCCACATCCGCTCCATTGCAGGAATTTCCCATGATGTGACAGAAATGCAGCAGAAAATCCGGGAAAAGGAATGTCTGGAAACCCAACTTCTCGATGCCCAGCGCATGGAATCCATCGGCATGCTGGCCGGTGGCATTGCCCATGATTTCAACAACATCCTCTTTCCCATCATGGGGTATGCGGAAATGCTCCTCATGGAAATCCCCGAAGACCATCCCCAACACAGAAAACTTGACGAAATTTACAAGGCTGCGCTGAGAGCCAGGGATCTTACCCAGCAGATTCTCACCTTTGCCCGCAGGGAAAACCACGAACCCAGCGCTCTCAAAGTACAGCCCATTATCAAGGAAGTGCTCAAGTTTGTCCGGGCCACCATCCCAAGCTCCATTGAAATCCGGCCCTACATTCAGAACGATTGCCGCCCCATCCATGCGGATCCCACCCAGATTCACCAGATTGTGATGAACCTTGTCACCAACGCCTTCCATGCCATGGAAGATGCGGGTGGCGAACTCCGCATCCACCTCCAGGAGGTGCAGATGGACCAGCCCCGTCGTCTGCCCCCTGCAATGACACCCGGAAGCTATGTACGGCTCAGTGTGGCGGATACGGGCCTCGGCATTCCCCAGGCGCTTCTTGACAGGATTTTTGACCCCTTTTTCACCACAAAACCCAAGGGCAAGGGTACGGGGATGGGGCTTTCCGTGGTGCGGGGAATCGTGCAACGCTGCGGCGGTTTCATCCAGGTGGACAGTGAGGAAGGCAAGGGCAGCACCTTTTGCGTCTATTTCCCTGTGGCCGAAGCCTCCGCAACTCCCAGGGAAAAAACGCAGACAGCCCAGCCCCTTCAGGGAGGAAACGAACACATCCTGCTTGTGGATGATGAAAAGGCCATTGTGACCCTCCAGGAAAAAATTCTCGAATCCCTGGGATATCGCGTTACTGCATGCACGGACAGCGGCCAGGCCTTCGATCTTTTCCGCGCAGCGCCTGAGGATTATGACCTCATCCTCACGGACATGCACATGCCGGGCATGTCCGGTGACAGATTGGCCCAGGCCATTCTCGCCATTCGCCCGGACATTCCTGTTCTTTTATGCACAGGGTTCAGCGAACACACAACACCCGAAAAGCTTGCGGCCTCAGGCATTGGCGGGCTTCTCATCAAACCCATTACCGCAAGGGATCTTGCCGCTAAAATCCGGGAGCTTCTTGACCTCAGCTCAGGAAAATCCGTCTGACAGCAACCCGATCCTCCTGCAAAGCGTTTGTCACCCCTGTAGAAATCCACCCCATGAAACCGCCCCAAAAATCCCAGCCCAGCCATAAGGAAGGAGTCCGTTCTTGCTCACACAGCTGCGCCACTATCTGATGATCGGAGAAGAATATTACCGCCAGAGCGATCCGGAAATCTGGCGTCAGAGTGCTCTGCGCATCCTCACCCTGAGCGGACTCTGCCTTGTGGGCTGGATCGGCATCCACAGCGGTTGGCAAGCTTTTTCCCAGGGGCTCTACCATGTCCCCCTCCTTGTGTTCTTCTTTTACTCCCTGCTCGCATGGATTCTCATGGGCCTACGCCACAACAGCCGCGCTGCGGCCCTGATCTTCATTTCCCTCATCTACCTGGCCGCCCTCTGCATCCTGCTTTTCGTCCGCATTCCCGAAGTCGCAAGAATGGGTGTGGTTTTTCTCTACATGGCTCCGCTTACCATGCGCGTCTACTTTGGCATGCACGCCGCCGTATGGGCCATGGCCTTCAATGTCTTTCCCTTTCTTCTCATCGCCGGAAAATATGAATTCCCCAATATTCTGGGCATTGATATCACCCTGGAGGACAGCCACCTCTATATATCCTCCCTCATCTTCCTCTTTTTCAATTTCTGCGTCCCCCTCTCCGCCTTCCGGGTTTATCGTTCTCTGGAAGAAAACGCCCTGCGTCGCAAAAAAGACTATCAGCGCATGCACCGGATGAAGGTCATGTTCGAGGAAATTTTCCAGCATTATACCGTTGCCCTGATCCAGTGCGATAGCAAAGGCCGCATTCAGCGCGCCAATCTCCAGGCTCAGACCCTTTTCGGATCAGAAGGGCTCATTGGAAAACCCCTCCAGCACCTTCTGGATTTTCAGACCGATCCCAGCCCTTCCCCTCGAAGGGGGGAGACCTGTAAAGCCCGTTTCAGATTGCCCTCTGAAGAATGGATCGAAGTGGTGGTGGAGGTGGCGGATGTGCGCCAGGACACCCTGCTTTACTCCCTGCGGGATGTGACCGAACTCAAACGTATGATGCACCAGCTGCATGAGGTACAGGAAAAAGCCCTCTTCCTGCGCAGCCACGACCATCTCACAGGACTCTACAATTACGAGCATTTCTGCAACGTGACAGCCGAAAGATTCGGGGACACCCGCGTCCATTTTCTGTGCATCCGCATCGCCCATCTGCGCTATATCAATCACAAATACGGTATGCGAACCGGAGATGCCGTGGTGCGTCATGTGGCCGAAGCCCTGCGCATCTCCGCCCCAAAGACCTGCATGGTGTATGGCCGCCTGCGGGGCAGTCTCCTCATTGCAGCATCCGATACCCATGGGGATATTGAGTTTATCCGGAGACAACTACCCGAAAACCTGAATATTCAAGGCAGAGAACTTTCAGTGGAATACAGTTTCGGACTCGCCGTGACCAGGGCCAACATGGCCCCAAAGGGTGTGCAGCGTGCGGAAATGGTCATACAGCAACAGCAGCATATCCTGGGAGACATGCCCATCTATCAGGAAGGTCTTGCGGAAAAACAAATCCTCAGGCGGGACATTGAAATTCACCTGCGCGCTGCGCTCAATGCCCGCGAATTCACCACCTTTATCCAGCCCAAGGTGAACAGTCTCGGCGAGATTGTGGGAGGAGAAGCTCTGGTGCGCTGGCTCACGGACAAACCCTACGCCTCTCCGGCCCATTTCATCCCCGTAGCGGAAGACAGCGGCCTTATCCATCAGATCGACCTTCAGGTCATGGAAGACACCGCGGTCCTGGTCAAGGACATCAACGCCCACAGGGAAAATCCCCTCAGCATCAGTTTCAACCTTTCTCCCCTGCATTTTCTCAAACCCGGCATTGCCGACCACATCGATCGGATGGTGGAACGCCACGGTATCCGCCCCCAATGGCTTGAGATTGAACTGACTGAAACCTGCCTCATGTCCGCAGGGGATGTGGCCTTAAACGAACTGGAGAAACTCAAAAAAAACGGGCACCACATCGCCATGGATGATTTCGGGGTGGGGTATTCTTCCCTGAAACTGCTGGCAGAACTTCCCATCACCACCCTGAAGCTGGACCGCAGTTTTGTCTCCGGCCTGCCGGACAACACGCGTCACACCAGCATCACCCAGACCATCCTCACCTTAGGACAGGAACTGGGATTTGAGATGGTCGCAGAAGGCGTTGAAACCCCCCAGCAGCTGGACTATCTCAAGGAGAAAGGCTGCGGTCTCTTTCAGGGATTTTTCTTTTACCGCCCCATGCCTGCGAAGGATTTTATCTCTCTTTGCCTCCGGGAATCTTAAAGCCTCTTTTTCTCTTTCCCTCCCGCGACTGCCTTCCAAAAAACCTTTTCAAAAGACAGGATCTCCAAAAAAAGAAAAAACGAAATCCGATCCGCTCAGTTGGATATGGTGAAACTTCCAACCTGGATTCCGGGGATATAGCCTCCTCACGTGCACAAACCATCCCTTGTCGAACCCGTGACACTTTGACCAAAATACACGTCTAACGTATGCCCGCAACAAGGATCAGAGAGGAAAAAGTCAGGGACCATAGGCCTTGGCCAGTGCGAAGGTGAAAGGGCGCTGTCCGCTACGGTCCTGAATATGGATCAGGGTGTGGGTCGTCCCGCCTTCGGAGGCCCTTCCGGACGATTCCGAAGAAAGGCAGCGCCCTTTTCAGCCTCTTCTCGGGTGAGAAGACCATTTTTTTCCGCAACCCTGATCCTTTCCATCACCTGCAGATCCATGGCCTCACGAAAGGCTTCCCTGTCCACATCCAGATCCTCGAGAAGATCCAAGACAAGCCCGTCGTCCAACCTTTCCCAGAGCTTTTCCTCATTTTCTCCGGTCATGTCCGCCAGCACCGAAACAGCTATGGCATCCATGGCAAAACGATCCATCAGGAACTTCAAGGCTGGGGGAAAGGCCGATGGTCTGCCCGGCCCCCGCTGCTCACGGGCCGAGGCCGACACGCACACGCCCAGAGCAAGAATCAGAAACAGAAAAACAACAACGCGGTTTTTACCCATGCGCCACCTCTTGATAAGGGGATGAATGAAAAGGCTCTCTTCTGTCAGCCGGACGAATCGTAGTGGGAAAATATGGAGAGACTGTGGAGAGCTGATGGGGATGTTGTGGGGGCTACGGGAAGCATTTGAGTTTCGGAGAGAGGCTGCGTACAGTAAAAAAAATACCGGAAGGGAATCCGCTGACCCTTCCGCCCCTTCCCATATCGCTTTCGTCCATCCAAAACATGGAGAAAAAAACTGAAACTTCCACTCCGCTTCATGATTCTTTTTGGATGCTACGCCCTGGTGCTGGTGGGAGGGATGAGTCTTTCCATGATGGCCCTTTCCTACCACAATTTTTCCGACTACATGGCCCACACCCTGCTGGAAGGCATGGACGGTCTGGTCGAAGATCTGATTACCTTCCATGAAAGGGAGGGCGGCTGGGAAAACCTTAGCCGGAATCCCGCCGCGTTCCATCGTATGGTCAGGGAGGCCCTGCATGAGAAGGGGCCTTCCGCTCCCCTGGACCCCTCAGGGAATCCCGTGCCCCTCCGACCGCCTTTCCGGCCAGAATCCGGGCTTCCCCATGGCCAAGACTCTGCGTCCAGGCCACCTCTGTCCGGAGAGGGCCCCCCGCCCCGTCCTATGGCGGCGGACATGCCCGGCCCCTTTCCCCGCCCCCTCTGGGACGCGCTCACCGTATTCGATGCCGGACAAGGTCCAGTGACGGGATCCGCACGCTCTTCCGAAGGACAGGCCCTCAGGGAACTCACTTCCGGAGACCGCACCATCGGCTGGCTGGGGCTCCGGAAAAACGAAAGCCTGCGCCATCCCCTGGACTTTGACTTCATGGCCCGGCAGACGCGCGCCCTGTACGGTGTTGCGGCGGTGGTGCTTTTCCTCTCCGTTTTCATGGGCCTGCTGCTTTCAAGATGGCTTTTAACCCCCATACTCCGCCTCACGGAAGCCACCCGCGCCCTGTCCCTCCGCAGGTTTGAGGCCCGGATTCCCGAAACCCGCAGGGATGAACTGGGCCAGCTCGCCGCAGACTTCAACCGCATGGCCGCAACCCTCAGCCGTTACGAAGCCATGCGCAGGCAGTGGCTTTCCGACATTTCCCACGAACTCCGGACACCGCTGGCCATCCTCCGGGGCGAAATCGAGGCCCTCATCGACGGCATCCGTCCGCCCTCACAGGAAAATCTTCTGTCTCTGGATCAGGAAGCGCGGCATCTCTCCAAGCTTGTGGAGGATCTGCATCAGATCGCCCAGACCGAATCCGGCGCCCTGACCTGTGATCTCCGTCCCCTGCGGCCTTGCGCCATTCTCGCCCGGACAGCGGAGGCCTTCCGACCCCGGCTCCTTGCTGCGGGATTCGAGCTGGATCTCCGGCTGCAAGACCCCGGCCACGAAACCCTGGGCGACGCCGACCGGCTCACCCAGCTTTTTTCCAACCTCTTGGAAAACACCCTCCGCTACGCCACGCCACCAGGCCCGATTGTGGCCTGGGAAGAAGAGGGGGAGGAAAGCTTCAGTCTCTTGCTTGAAGACGGAGGACCCGGCGTGCCTCCGGCCTCCCTTCCCCTGCTCTTTGACCGTCTCTACCGGGTAGACACCGCCCGGAGCCGCGCCATGGGCGGCAGCGGTCTCGGCCTGTCCATCTGCCGTCAGATCATGGAGACCCACCGGGGGGAGATCCGGGCCGAGGCCGGTGCGCGGATGGGGCTGCGCATCGTGATGACCTTCAGAAAAAAAACCGCATAACAGCGCAAAAAAAGGAGACAGGGTGGCCGAACAGCATATCCTTGTGGTGGAAGACGAGGAAAAGATCGCGGCCCTTCACCGGGATTATCTGGTGAACAGCGGATTCCGGGTCACGGTGCTGCACAGGGGCGATACGGTGCTGGCGCGGCTACGCCAGCACCCGCCGGATCTGGTGCTGCTGGATCTGATGCTGCCCGGCATGGACGGGGTGTCCCTCTGCCAGGAAATCCGCAGATTTTCCGACGTGCCCCTTATCATGGTAACAGCGCGGGTGGATGAGGTGGACCGGCTCATCGGACTGGAAATCGGAGCAGACGACTACATCTGCAAACCCTTCAGTCCCAGGGAGGTGGTGGCCCGCGTGAAGGCCGTTCTCCGTCGTCTGCGGCCCCCGGAAAACCCCGAGATCCTCACCTGGGGTCCCATCTCCCTCAGCACCCCCGCCCACGAGGCCATGATTTCAGGAACTGCCCTGAAGCTCACGCCCAGTGAATTCGGCCTACTTCGGATTTTCATGCAACGGCCCGGCCGGGTTTTTTCCAGAAACGAGCTGCTTCAGCAGGTTCAGGGCTCTGATTTTGAAGGCTATGACCGTACCATTGATTCCCATATCAAGAATTTGAGGAAAAAAATCGCGGCCATGCTTCCCGATCAGGAAGTCATCGCCTCCGTGTACGGGGTGGGCTACAGGCTCAGTGAGATAAGGTCGTGAAGACACCGGGACCGGAAATACGTCTCCGGCCCGGTGTGAAAAAAGCCCTTTCAGGCAAAAAGACCGGAAAGGGATCCCGAGCCTGCCGTTGCTGCATAAAGGCCCATGGCCCCATAGGCCTGAAGCCCCGCCTGCCGGATTCCGGCGGATACGGCACTGTTATCCCCTGAGGGTGGCATGGGAGGCATCCCCCCTTCGCTTTTCCGGGATTCGGCGTAGGCCGTCAGCTCCGCAGAACTGGCGTATCCGTCTCTATCCGTATCCATGGCGACCCAGAGTTCCTCGTCAAAACCCGATTCCTCAAGGCTCAACTGACCGTCACCATCGGCATCCAGCTCTCCCATGAGGCTCGCAGCCATGTCCTCGGAAGAAGGAGGAGGCCCCATGCCTCCGGGAGACCCGCCGCCCTCCCTGCTTCCTTCCGGCGGAGGCGGCGGCTCCATAACGTAACGGCCCAGCGTTTCCTCCAACCCTCCGGCCACTTCCTCTGACGAAACCTGCCCGTCTCCGTCCGTATCCAGGGCACTCCAGACCTCTTCAGACAATCCCGATTCCTCAAGGGTGAGCAGGGCATCGCCATCCGCGTCCAGCTCGGCCATCACCTCTGCGGCCATGTCTTCCACAGAATAAGGCGCTCCCATGCTCCAGTCCACCCCGCCCATGGGCGGAGGCGGCCCCAGGGGCGGCCGCTGCCCTTTTTCCTGAACCCTCTGCAAGCTGCTGGCAGCTTCCGCTGCCGACTCCGATCCCGCACTGCTCCCGTTGCCCGCTTCCGTCAGACCGGCAAGAACGCTTCCTCCCGAATACCGGCTCTGGATGCTGTAGGCATAGGAACGGGTACTCACACCACTGATCATCTCCGCATCCTTTCCTTACAGGTGATCTTCACGCCCGCTTTTCAGCAGACATAACGTTTTTCACATGCAGCTGAGGCATCCCTCCTTCCGTTTCAGGGTGTGGGACAGATCTGCCAGGGGATAAAAAATCCCTATTTCATCTTAAAAAGAAAAAATGGAGGGAATGTGTAGAAAAAGTGGGGATACGGGGGGATAAAAAATTGGGATATGGAAACTCCGGATTCTTTTCGCCGTTTTGGGAAAACCTCCGTTAAAAACCAACCGCACGCTTTTATTTTCAGAACCCATACTTCCGGGTGAAGCCTCCGCCCAGGGCCTGGTGGCTGATGAGAATCAAAATGCCCTCAGCCTGGCGCTCACGGAGCATGGCGAGAAGGGCTTCAGCGGTAGGGCCGTCCAGTCCCTCAAAGGGCTCGTCCAGAATCAGGATGGGGGTTTTCATGAGAAGCAGGCGCGCCAGGGCCAGTCTCCTGGCCTGACCACCGGAAAGGCCCGCACCATATTCTCCCAGCAGGGTATGGAGCCCCTGGGGCAGCGTTTTGGCCCAGTCCGCAAGCAGCACCGCTTCCAGCACTTCCCAGAGAGTTTCATCGGAGGCCTGGGGTGAGGCAAGGCGCAGATTCTCCCCAAGGCTCAGGGGAAAAAGATGGATCGCCTGATCCAGAAATCCCACATGGCGGCGCAAGACCTTCTCCTCCACCTCTTCCATGGGAATCCCGTTCACAAAAACCTTGCCTGAAAAGGGCCTGAGCCATCCCCCCATAACCGCCGCAAGGGTGGATTTGCCGCAGCCCGAAGCCCCCTCCACCCAGAGACTTTCTCCTTTGTGCAAAGAAAAGGAAACCCCGTCCGGCCCGCTCAGGGCCCCATCAAAGCGCGCGCTGACGCTTTCAAGGCAAAGCCTGGGATCACCCGGAAGCGCTGTGATTCTTCCCTTGTTTTCCCCATCCTCCTGCGCCGCTTCCCGCAGGCGCGTCCTTGCGCTGTGGGTAAAACCCTGGGCCTGAAAGGTCTGGGAAAGGGAAGCCAGCACCTCCTGAAGTCCCAGAAGAACACAGGAAAAGCCCACAAGAAGGGCGGAAGAAAAAAGGCCCTCCTGCACGGCCCTTCCTCCGTACAGCACCATCATCCAGAGCCCTGCGGAAAGAAAAAGAAAAATGAGAAGCTGAGCCAGAATCCCAAGACCCTGCAAGCGCCACTGATTGTGGAAAAACTCTCCGTCCAGATGCCAGAATTTCTCCAGCCTCTCCCCAAAGCCTCCTGTGGTACGCAGGGTGATGAGGCCAGCGAGGGTTTCAAGCAAAAACTGTCTGCGTTCTCCGGCTTTCCGGGTCTGCATGCGGGATAAGGCCAGGGCCGGAGAAGAAAAGACAAAGGGCAGTACGCCTAAGATCAAGACCAGCACCCCCGAAAAAATCAGGGCCAGGGGAAAAGAAAAGAAGAAAAGAACCAGCAGAAACAAAAGTCCCAGAAAAATCGACCATATCCAGGGCGCCAGTCCGCGCAGAGGCCACTGATCCAGAAGATCAATGTCCGCCAGCATGCGCTGCATAAGTTCTCCACTGCCCAGACGGGTCAGCCGGAAACGATCCTTCCGGGCAAGGGCGTCAAAGAGCCAGAGTCGCAGACGGGCAAGGAGCCGCAGGATGCCATCATGGGAAACGATGCGCTCTCCGTACAGGGCCAAAGTCCGGGTAATGGCAAGAAGCCGGATCAGAGCTGCGGGCTGAAGATAATTGAAGGTATGGAGGGTGGAAAGACAAAGACCCGCCACACCCGCTGCGGTGAGAAACCATCCGGAAACCGCCAGCAGAAAAACCGAAGCCGTCAGCCCCAGAGCCCCCAGCGCCAGTCCCGCAAACCCCATGATTCCCTGCTGGGAAATAAGAGAGCTTAAAGCCAGCTTTTTCTCTACAACAGGTTTCATTCCTCACCCTTTCCAAAGCCATGCCTCCCCATGGTGTCAACCTGAAGAGGATGGCAAGCGCCATATGGTCTGCTGCTATCTGTCGGCTTGTCTTCAATGAGACCTTATGCTAAGCCTTCCGAAAAGAAAAAAGGCTTGATCCTGATTCCATAGCCTCTTCCGGCATCAGGCTTTAACATTTTTTCGATGACGACATACCGCATCCAAGGAGAACCAATGGCGGTAGAGACAGAGTCAATGGCCAACGAAGATACCTTTGAGGGAGAAGAAACCCTCGGTGCGGAGTTAAGAGAAAAAAATTCTTCCCCTGAATCAGACACGGCGGAAATCTATCCTGATGCCCTTGTCAATATTGCTGCGGAAAGCACTTCCGTTTTCCAGCTGAAGCGTAAATACGACAAAGAGCCTCCCCTCATCAAGCTTGATCCGGACTTCCAGCGCCACACCGTCTGGACAGCCCAACAGAAAAGCGAGCTGATCGAATCCATACTCATGGGTATCCCTCTTCCCCTGATTTACGTAAAAGAAGATGATCGGGGGGTCCATATCGTTGTGGACGGCCGCCAGCGTCTGACCACACTTTTCCAGTTTATGAACCATGAATTCCCCTTACAGAAACTCACCATCCTCAAAGATCTGAACGGCTCATATTTCAGTGAAAGCACAAAAAACGGAACCCGTTTTTCAAAGCATCTGAGCCAGGCGCAACAAACTAAAATTGAAGACTGCCAACTGACTCTGCATATCATCAAGCCACCAACCCAGGACCGTGTCACCTTTGATCTGTTTGACCGGGTCAATCGAGGGGGGACACGCCTGAACAATCAGGAAATGAGAAATGCCATCTACCAGGGGGCTGCGACAAAACTGCTGAATCATCTGGTTGCACTTGACAGTTTCAAATTGGCAACTGAAAATTCTGTAAAATCCGATCGAATGAAAGATAAATACCTTGTTCTCCGGATGATTGCCTTTTACCTGTGGCGCAAAAAAAAACTTCTTGCGGTCAAAGAACCAGGATTTCCTCCCGTGGACTACCGAAGTGATATGGAAGATTTTCTTGGTAAAACCATGCTTTTTCTGAATCATCCGAAGGGCGGCATTTTCTGCTCAGAATTCCCCCCTGTATTCGACAAACTCATGCAGGCATGCAAAACACTTTTGGGCAAAGGCTGTTTCCGCTTGCCCAAAGCAGGCAATGGCCCCCGTCGCCCCATCAATATGGCTTTGTTTGAAACCGTGAGCTATTTCATTCTTGAAGTCATGGATCAGCCCATAGAAAAACATCCGCTGATAAAAAAGAGCTTTGAAACGCTTCTCGTAGACGAAGAGTTCCTGCGATGTACAAGTTACACTGTGGACAGCAAAGTCAGTATAAACCACCGATTCGAGTCCATAGAAAAAAAAATCCAGGAGATACGAAATGATTGAAACCATTCAGATAAAAGGCTTCAAATGTTTCAGTGAGGCTGAAATCTCCTTGAGGGGTATGAATATTTTTGCGGGCACCAATTCCTCCGGCAAATCTTCCGCCATTCAGGCTTTCCTTCTCCTGTGTAACAATGCCCTGAAAAATGCGCCATCGCCACTGAATGGCATGTGGTTGCGCCTGGGAACCTTTGACGAATGCCGCAATCACCGCACAGGTGCACGCAGTTTTCAGGTAGGCGTTGCAAACGGCAAAGACTTTTTTCAGGCGGAATTCTGTGCCGCAAATGAAGACAGCCAGGACACTCTTGTTTCATTCAACCATGAAGCACATACAATACAGAATTTTCTGAACCTTGAAAAACGGCATGTATATTATTTACCCGCAAACCGTATCGGGCCTGAAGATCTATATCTGAAAAATTTTGACCAGGTAAATTTTCTTGGGAACAGATGTGAATTTATTGTAGATTTTCTATACAGAAACCGGAAAAAAAATATTGCTCCTGCGCTCATTGCAGATACAGCAAGTGTTACACTGGAACATCAGGTCAACCACTGGCTCGGCAAACTGTTTGGGATAAAAAACAGAATCCATGATCTGGGTCTCAGCAATACACTTTCACTGGAATTATCCCTTCACAACAGCAAGGCTGTCCGTCCTTACCACATGGGCTCCGGAGTCAGTTTTGCCATGGGCGTACTGATCGCATGCCTCAGCGCCGATCCGGGTGACATTGTCATCATCGAAAACCCGGAAATCCATCTGCATCCCAAAGCCCAGTCCGAGCTGACGGCCTTTCTCTGCTTCGCCGCCAATGCCGGAATTCAGATTATTCTTGAAACCCATAGTGACCACGTATTCAACGGAGTCAGAAAAGCCATCGCAAAAAAAGAGATTGCCCATACCCTGGTGGCCATCCACTTCTTTCAGCTTGACGACAATGCGTGCGCCCAGAATATCCTCATACCGCTCAATGCGCACGGTCGCAGCATGACCCATCCCAAAGGACTCTTTGACCAGTTTGATGATGATCTTGACCAGATTCTGGGGCTCTGACATGCAAATTCTCTTTAAGGAATATCAAAATACAATCAATCAAAACTATCGCCACATGAAAACATACAAATTCAGGGTATCGCAAAAGTTCCGATGCCACGGATTTCGAAAAAATGATCTTTTCATGGTGATCGGCTTTGAAACCGACCATAAACGAAGTGACAGAGGCTAAAAAAACAACCACTACCCACACTACACATCTTCAACCTGTTTTAAGCTTTCAAAACAAATCATTACCCAACCCTCCCCTCCTCCACCCGTACCAGAAAATCGAGCCACTCCAGCCCTTCCAGGTGGTGGGTGGCCAGGATGAGGGTTTTTCCCGCACTGAGCCGACCGAGATGCGTCCGCACCGAACGGGCCGTTTCCGGGTCCAGGTGGGCTCCCGGTTCATCCAGTATCCAGAGCCAGGCATCCTGCAAAAGGGCCCTGGCCAGAGCAAGACGCTGCAGCTGCCCACCGGAAAACCCCAGCCCCCCTTCACCCATGGGACTCTCCAGCCCCTGGGGCAGGACCTCAAGAAAATCCAAGGCTTCAGCAGCTTTCAGGGCTTCCCGGAGTGCCTCCTCCGAAGCTCCGGGCCGGGCAAAGCGCAGATTCTCCGCAACGGTTCCGGAAAACCACTCCGGCCGCTGCCCCAGCCAGGCAATCTGTCTGCGAAAAAAATCCACATCCAGGGTATCAAGGGGCCGATCTTCAATAAGAATACGCCCTTCCGAAGGAAGATCAAAACCCAGGAAAAGCTGAAGAATGCTGGTTTTTCCGGCACCGCTGGGCCCCACAAGTCCCACCCTCTGACCCGGCCGGATGCAAAGATCCACATTCTTGAGAATGGGCTCCCTCCCATCCATGCGTAAATCCACCCTTTCCATGCGAAGACCGGGAGGCCCCGTCAGCGTGAGCCGCTCCCCGCCGCATGCAGGAAGAACCGCCTTCATCCTGATCAGGGGCAGAAGGGCTGAAGCCGCAGCAAAAGCCTGGGCCTTTGCATGGTAATCCGCACCAAAACGACGCAGGGCCATGTAATACTCCGGAATAAGCAGAAGAATGAAAAGGGCCGACTCCAGGGGGACGGGAACCCGTCCCCTGTCCCAGGGCACATGGCCAAGAAGCCCCATACCGAGATAAACCGCCACAAGGGCGATGGCAAGGGAAGCAAAAAGCTCCAGCACGGCGGACGACAAAAAGGCAAGGCGCAGAACGAAAAGGGTTCGTTTTCTGTAGGCTTGTGCCGAGGTGGCGAGCTTTTCCCTGGCGGCCTCCAGGGCGTTCAGCTGACGCAGTACGGAAAACCCCGCCAGGAGATCCCGCATACGACCCGCGAGCAGGGCCAGAGCCTGAAACTGCCTGCGACCGGCCCGGCCCGCCTCTTCACCGACAAGAATCATGAAAAAGGGAACCAGAGGGGCTGTGAGCAGGAGCAGAAAGGCCACAAGAAGGCTGTGGGGCCAGACCGCCAGCACGATGATGAAAGGGGTTACAACGGCCAGGATCTTTTGGGGAAGGTAGCGCACCACATAGTCATCCATGGCGTCCACCTGCTCCAGCACCAGAGCCGAAAGGACGCCATCCCCTGCGATGCGGCTTCTGCGGGGACCTGCCCCCACAATTTTTTCCAGAAGCTCCCGCCGAAGCTGCTTACGGAACAAGCGCCCCGCCTTAAGACCAAGGCCGTCCTTTGCCGCAAGAAAGAAGGGGCGCAGCAGAAGGCAAAGCCCGAGAAGCCAGAAAGTCCGCATCTCAAAACGGGATTCAAGGGCCAGTCCCACCAGCAGGGCAGAAAGAAAAAAGCACTGCAACACCATGAGAACCGAAGCCAAGGCACCCATAAGGCCGGAAAACCAGAGCAGCCCCCGCACCCCTTTCACCTTTTCCTGCAGCCAGAGGCGGGCCTCTTTCTCCATTGTGTTCTGATTTTCTTTCAAAAGAGTTTTCTTTCCTTAAGCGATTTCCTGAAATAAAAACATCTTATACACCCTCCTCCTGAAATGAGGTTTACCCACACTTCATCCGTCTCATTCACACTCCCCCACCCATCATATCCGAACATGCTGGCATCCACAGCAAATTCAGATGATTATCGTTTATATCGGAACGTTTTTACGGGTACTGACACACCCGGTTTGCCCCTCGCCCCCGGCCCCCCTCCCAATGGGGGAAAAAAACAGAGGTAAACGAATTTCCACGCAAAAACCCGGATTGCGATTTTCAGCCCGGATGCGCCCCCCATGCCGACGCACGGCCTGCCCCGTGATGGCCAACCCAAGCCCCACGCCGCCCGTGCGCCGGTCCCGATGATCCTCCACCCGGTAAAAGGGCTCAAAAATGCGCACAAGAGCCTCTTCGGGCACGCCGGGGCCGGGGTCTTCCACGCGCAGCACCACCTCTTCACCCTCCAGGGAAAGAAAAACCCGGACTTCCTCCTCCTCCGGCGTATGTCTAAGGGCATTGCGCACCACATTTTCCACAGCCCTGTGCAGGAGGGTGGGAAAGCCCTTAAGCCCAAGATCTTCCGCACCGGAAAAGACCACGGAACGCCGCTCTCCCTGGGCCTCAAAATCCGCATCCGCCACAATGTCCATGACCAGGCGGGAAAAATTCATGGATTCCGGAAGATCGCCCTCATCCTTTCCCGAGGCCAGACGGGCCAGGGTGAGGATTTCTCCGATCATGGCATTGAGACGCTCCATCTCCATTTCCATGCGCAGAAAGGCGGCCCCGTTGCCTCCATCCTTCCTTGCAAGCTCAAGTGCCACGGCCATGCGGGCCAGGGGCGAACGCAGCTCATGGGAAATATCCCGCAGCAGTCGGTCTCTGGCTTCCAGAAGATCCGCCATGCGGGCCGTCATGGCGTCAAAGTCCCGGGCTAAAAGCCCCAGTTCGTCTCTGCGGTTGCCCAGATCCGGGGCCACCCGCACCAAAAGATCGCCCGCCGCCACATTGCGGGTTGCAGAACGCAGCCTTGCAATGGGCTCCGTGATATGCCTTGCGATGGCCCAGCAGAGCAGAACAGCAAGGAAAATGGAACTCCAGAACCGGATCCCCAGGTCCTTGGGAAAACGAAACAACAGACGTTCCGCATGGGGAGGAAGGGGCACCAGCGCCGCCATGAACCAACGTTCTCCCTTGTGAAGAACCGGCGTCAGCACAAAAAGCTCCTCACCCACAAACTGCACCACCCCCTCCCTTTCTCCGGCAACCCGGCCAAGGGCGTCGGCAAAGGCCGGAGGTGGCGTGTCGCCGGTAACCGCTGTCAGATCCGGATAAAGAAGCCAGGTTCGGGTGCGCATTTTTTCCAGAAAACGCCTTCTGTAATCCTGATACCCCGAAAGCCCTTCATCCTTGAGTACGGCCACGGCTCCGTATCCGTACAGCTCCATGGACTGGCGGAACATCTCCTGCCGCTCCTGGCGCACCCGCTGCCGGTGTTCGCCCCAGGGCCCCTTGGATGCGGTGAAGGCGAGAATGAGGGAAAGGGCCATGCTGGCCAGGGTGAAGGCCAGAAACCCAAAAAAAAGCTTGAAAAACAACCGATGCATGGTCACTCCCTTCAGGAAGCCGCATAAAGATATCCCACACCCCGGATGGCCCGGATACGCTCCACGCCGTCGGGCCTTGGCCCCAGTTTGCGACGCAGACTGCTCACATGCACATCCACACTGCGATCGTAAACCCCAAGGTCTCTGCCCAGCACCTCGGAGGAAAGAAACTCCCGGCCCAGGGCTTCACCCGCATGGCTGAGAAAAAGAGCCAGAAAATCAAACTCTACCATGGTCAGGGAAACCATCTCGCCCCCTCGCAGCACCCGCCTGCTTCCGGGATAAAGCCGAACATCCCCCAGCTCCACAGGGCGGCTCTCTTCCATCCCTCCTGAGCCTTCCCCATCACCGCCGCTGCGGCGGAGAACGGCCCGGATCCGGGCCACAAGCTCCCTGGGGTTAAAGGGTTTACCGAGATAATCATCCGCGCCGATCTCAAGGCCCACAATGCGGTCCACATCCTCGCCCCGGGCCGTCAGCATGACCACAGGCAGGGTACTCTTCATCCGCAATCTCCGCAGGACCTCAAGCCCGCCCATGCCGGGCATCATTACATCCAGCACCACAAGATCCGCATCTCCGGTCAGCGCTTTTTCCAATCCTTCAGCCCCATCCTGAACGCCTTCCACAGCAAATCCTTCTGAACCCAGATATTCGGCCAGAAGGGCCGTCAGCTCCCTGTCGTCGTCAATCACCAGAATCCGCAGCATATACGCCTCCCTTTTAAGCATGCCATCATGCCAGAGACCGGCCTTTTCCGGCCGTAAATAATTGTAAAGGGATTCTGCGTCCTGCTTTACCCAAATTCACGCCCCTTTACGCGAAAAAGGGGTATCTTTTTTAAAATTCCGGTTTTTAAAATTCCGGAAAAAATCCTTTTCCGCTTCATTCCCATTCATCCAGGAGGCCTGCCATGAAAAAAAAATTCTCCCCCCTCATCCCCCTTGCCCTCATCCTTTTCCTTCTTCCGGGTTTTGTCCTGGCCTATGGCGGTAAGGGGCATGACCAAAGAGATCCTGAACGCATGGCGGATCGTCTGGAAAAACACCTGGATCTCAACGCCACCCAGAAGGAAGCGCTCAAACCTCTTCTTTCCGAAATGATGGAAAAACGTCAGGCGCTGATGGAGGATTTCCACCAAAAGGCCAAAGCCGCCATGGAAGCTCTGGATGCCGAAGAAGAAACAAAACTCCAAGGTCTTCTCAACGAGGATCAGATGGAGGCTTTCCGCAAGCTCCGGGAAGAAAGACGGGAAAAAATCATGGACCGGCATCCGGGCAGGGGCAAGGGGCATCCGGGTCTCAGATCCCAAGGATCTTGAGGCCACTGAGCCTTTTTTGCAAAGCTCTGCCTGTCCCAAACCAGGGCCTCCCATGGAGGGAGGCCCCTGGACCTTTCCTTACCCTCCGGATTTTCCCCTTTCTGCCAGAAAATCCGCCACAGACTGACACGTCACGCCCATGGCTGCGATGTCCCGGATATTGGATGCTGCCACCTCTTCCGTCTGGGCGGATGTGGCATCCACCACGCTGGTCACATCGTAGCCCAGGGCCAGGGCGTCAAAGATGGTGGTGCGGATGCACACGGGATACTGGGTGCCGCAGACCACAAGGCGGGTCACCCCGAGTCGACGGAGCATGAAATCCAGCTCCGTCTGCATGAAGGCGCTGAACCTGCGCTTTACCAGCACATACTCCCCTTCAAGGGGCTTCAGTTCATCCACAATCTCCACTCCCCGGGTACCCGGAACGGCAAAGCCCCCCTGCCTTGTGAAAAGCTCCATGCGAAAAGCCTCCACATCCACACCATCTGTGCGATGCTCCCGGATCACATGGATCACAGGACGTTTTTCTGCACGAAAAGCATCCAGAAGCCTCCGGATGGCAGGAAGGGTTCCCGCAGCTCCGGCAATGCGCAAAGGCGCTTCCGGAAGCACAAAATCCTTTTGCATATCGATGATGACAAGGGCCAACCTTTCTTCTTTCATAACCTTCCTTTCGCCTGAAAAAAGATTCCCCCAAACCCGCCACAGACCTCAGCCAGAGGCTCTGAAGGGCTTGGGTCCGCATCCTGAAGCCCAAGACTTTAAAAGGATTTTCCCATGGACGAGGACGCAGGCGGATGCTATGAAAAACGCATCCACCCCATGCCCTGCCCAAGGGAACACCCTTGCATGGCTTTACCTTTTTTTCCACCCATGAAAGGCCAGGTCCATGAAAAAATCCCTATGGATACTCATTCTTTCCCTTTTTTTCCTTTCCTTTTCCGCCTACGCTCAGACAGAAAGCCACACCTGCCGCCTTGCGGCTTCCATTGTGAATGACGGCTCAGGCGACAGCATCACCAAAAAAAGCGGTGGCAATTACGCAGCCATTCTGCTCGATACCCTTCAGGATGAGGACATCCTGACCGTCACCAATACCTCCGGAACACTCCGCTATCTCACCCTGCACGCCCGTTATCAGAACGGTGTCTGGAAAACCATCTACACAGGACCCCTCACGGAATTTCCTGTCAGCACCTACCTGGCCACCTACAAAAAAGACCCCACCTGCACCCATGTCATTGTTTCCGTCAATGGCGCCCATGAAAAATACGATCCCCTTGCCTGCAAGGCCAACATCCGGATCTGTTCCGTCCGGCCAGAAAGCCCCAGCGCCACGGTGACACCCGCCCCTGCCCTGCGGACCCGGAAAGTGGCTTTCAAGACCCACAATGGGCACTTTCTCTGTGCAGAAAGCGGCGGCGGCCAGGCCCTGGTGGCCAACCGCTCCCACGCCAGGGAATGGGAAACCTTTACCCTCATTCCCATGCCCGGTGACAACAAGGTCGCCCTCCAGGCCTACAACGGCCAGTTCGTCCGCGCAGAAGGCGGCGGAGGCCGGGCCCTGATCGCAGACCGCACCACACCCGGAGAAAATGAAACCTTCACCCTGGTCCGCATGGCCGGGGAAAACAGCATTGCCCTTCAGACCGCCAACGGATTGTATGTCTGCGCAGAAAACGGCGGCGGTGGCACCGTGGTGGCCAACCGACCTGCGGCCAGCACCTGGGAGACCTTCACCCTCATCCCTCTGGAGTAAACCTTTTCCTATACCTGAGGGGGCTTTTCAGAAGCCCCCTGCCCTCCTTCTTTCAGGCCCAGAGCCCAAAACGCTTCTCAGGGGTCCGGAATTGTCGCTTCCTTGCCAAAGACCCTTCCCACTCTTCTCACCCCGCCCTTCATGTCTTCGAGGATCAGATACAGAGCCGGAACCTGCACCAGAATGATCAGGGTGGTGAAAAGGATTCCGAAACCCAGACTGATGGCCATGGGAATAAGAAAACGGGCCTGCATGCTGGTTTCAAGGATCATGGGCATGAGACCGCAGAAGGTGGTGAGGGAGGTCAGCAAAATGGGCCGAAGCCGCCGCTCTCCGGCCTCCAGTACCGAAGCTTCCGCGTCCAGGCCCTTCGCACGATTGACGTTGATGCGGTCCATGAGCAGCAGGGCATTGTTCACCACAACTCCGGAAAGGGCCACAATACCGAACATGCTCAACATGGTCAGGGGATAGCCCATGAGCAGATGCCCCCAGATGGCACCCACCACGCCAAAGGGAATGGACACCATGATGAGAAGGGGCTGACCATAGCTGTTCAGGGGAACGGCCAGCAGCACATAGATGGCCACAAGGGCCAGCAGAAAGCCCTCCTTCATGCTCTCTCCCACCTTTCTCTTCTCCTTGTCCTCGCCGCCGAAGGAAAGGCCTAAGCCCGGATGGTCCGCCAGCAGGGCCGGAAAAATATCGGCTTTAAGGGCTTCAAGGATCTCGCCCGCATTGGCTTTGCCGCTGTCCACACTGGCGGTCACATGGGCCACCCGCTTCTGCCGGTTCCGGGCAATGAGGCTGTAGCCCTGGCTCTCTTCAATGTCCGCAGCCATGGAAAGGGGCAGGGAAAGGCCTTCGGCCGTGCGGACCCTGAAATCCTCCAGATTCCGGAGAAGTCGCCGCTCGTCTTCGGGATAGCGCACCATGACCTTCACCTCATTGCGGCCGATCTGAAGGCGCAGGGCTTCCGCCCCATAAAAGGCGGCCCGCACCTGACGGGCAAGATCCGTTTCCGTGAAACCCAAAGTCCGGCCGCTGTCCTTCAGCCGCAGCTTCAGTTCCCGAGCACCCGCCACCAGGCTGTCCTCCACGTCCCGCACACCGGGATAGGCTCCGATGGCCGTTTTCAGATCTTCGGCCACCTTTTCCAGCACGGCAAAATCCCCATGGGTGGCCTCCACATCAATCTGTGCGCCCATGCGGATCAGGTTGGTCTGAAAGGTGAGGGATTCCACACCGGGAATCTCGTCCACCCGCTGCCGCCACAGATCCCGCACCTTTTCGCTGGATACGGCCCGCCGCTCTGCGGGAACAAGGCTCAAGACCACCTCGCCGATATGGCCACCGCTCTGAACCTGCCCGTCATTGCCCGGCCCCATGGCTGCCATGGACGCGCCCACCTGGGCGTAAAGGCTCCGCATCAGGGAGCTTTCCCCTTCTTCCGCCTCCACCGCCGCAACGGTCTCCATCCCCAGCGCCATCAGCCTGTCCACCAGAACGCGGGTCTCTTCCACAGCCGTTCCCGGCGGCATGCGCAGGGAAACCCGCACCTGATCGCCCTCCACCTCGGGCATGAACTGGAACTTCACAATACCACCGCCCACAAGGCCCAGGGTAATGAGGAGAGCCGCCACGCCGCTGGCTGCGGTCAGGTAACGGTTTTTCATGGCAAAGGCCAGAACGCGGGAAAAGGGGCCGGAGCTGAAGCCTTCCAGAGCGCCTGAAAATTTCCCCCAAAGACCCGCCATTTTTCCCGAGGTTGTGGTTTTGCGGATGGAAGCCAGATGGGCGGGCAGCACAAAGAGGGATTCCACCAGAGAAACCAGCAGGATGGCGATGACCACAATGGGCACATCCCGCATGAATTTTCCCATGGTTCCGGCAATGAAGGCCAGGGGCAGAAAAGCCGCCACCGTGGTGAGTACGGAAAAGGTCACGGGCAGGCCCATCTCCTGTACGCCCTCAATGGCGGCGGTCAGCCTGTCCATGCCCTGCTGGCGTTTTTCATAGACGTTTTCCCCCACCACAATGGCATTGTCCACCACAATGCCCAGCACCAGAATAAAGGCGAAAAGGCTCACCATGTTGATGGAGGTGTCAAAGAAGGGCATCACAAAAAGCCCACCGAGAAAACTCACGGGAATGCCCAGCATGACCCAGAAGGCCAACCGGAAATGAAGAAAAATCCCCAGCACACAGAGCACGAGAACAAGCCCCAGCTTCGCGTTCCGGAAAAGAAGATCCATACGGCTTTCAAAAAGCTCGGAGGTGTCATTCCAGACCTCCACCCGCAGGCCCTGGGGCAGAAGACGATTTTCTTCCGCAGCATAATCCAGCACTCTCCGGGCGATCTCCAGGGGCTTCTGGTCTCCGGTGCGAAACACCTTGATCATGGCTGCGGGTTTTCCGTTATAGCGCGCCGCCACATCCGTTTCCGCAAAGCCCTCCCGGATTTCCGCCACCTCTCCCAGTCTCAGGATGCCGCCGTCAGCAAGGGCCATGAGCCGGATATCCGCGTAGTCCCGTGCAAGGTATTTTTTCTCCTTGGTTCTCAGGAGAATCTCCCCGCCCTGGGTGCGCAGTTTGCCGCCGGGAAGATCCAGGGAAGCGGCCCGCACCGCCGCCGCCACCTGATCCAGGGTGAGGCCGTAGCGCCTTAAGGCTTCCTCCCGGATCTCAATGGCCATCTCGTAATCCCGCAGGCCGTGCAGCTCCAGCTGGGTGATCTCCGGAAAATCCAGAAGCGCCTCCCGCATCCTTTCCGCCTGTTCCCTCAGGGTGCGCTCGGACACCTCCCCCCAGAGAACAAGGCTCACCACTTCAGCAAGGTTGAGCATTTTGGTGATAACGGGTTTTTCCGCCTCTTCCGGGAAGGTGATGATGCGGTCCACCTCGCTTTTCACCTCATTGAGCACCCGGTCCGCATCCACGCCTCCGTAAAGCTCCGCCGTAACGAGCCCCAGACCCTCGGAAGCCGAGGACCGCACCTCGTCAATGCCGTCAATGCCGGAAAGATTCTCCTCAATCTTGAGCAGCACCCCTTCCTCGATCTCCTCGGGAGAAGCGCCCGGATAGGCCACCTCGACACGGATTCTGTCCAGGGAGATTTCCGGAAAAACCTCCTGTTTCACCCCCAGCCCCTTGATGAGGCCGCCGGCCACAAAGACCAGCATGAGAAGGTTGGCCGCCACATGGTGCCGCGCCATCCACGCCATCGCGGATTTCATGGCCTATTCCTTTCCGGCTTGCGCCGCCCGGAGTTTCATGCCTTCCACAGCTCCGCCAATGGCGGAAACCACAAGATCCGTCCCTTCGGGAAGGTCTGTGCGCAAAAGCACCCGGCCCCCTGTCCTGCGCAGTACCTCAACCTTTTCCATGCGCAGGGTTCCGGCACTGTCCATCCACCAGAGACGGCTTTCCTCCCGCAGGACGGAAGCCTCGATATCCAAAACCCTCTCCGCCACCCTGCCGGGAATGAGGGCCTCCACAAACTGGCCTGCGTTGAGGGCACTGTTTTTTTCCCGAAGGCCATAGGGATCGGGAATACGGACCAGAATGCGGGTCATGCGGCCCTTGGGCTCCACATCCCCCAGCACCCGAAGCAGCACACCGGAACGCCGGGCCTGGGGCGCTTCCGGAATCCGGATCTCCACAGGCGTATCGCCCTCCGCGCCGGGTTCCGGCAGCAGAAGCCAGTCCAGATCCGAAGGGGAGAGCGAGAGCAGAAGATCCGCCGATGCCGTGGCCGCCACCTGCATCACAGACTGCCCCGCCATGAGAAAGGAGCCCGGAGCCAGGGACTGATCCATCACCCGAAGATCAAAGGGCGCTTTCACCGTACACCGGGCCATGTCCCGCCCATGCCGGGCCACCGCCGCCCTTGCGGCGGCCACAGCGGCTTCGGCCTGCCTGCGCTGGGGTTCCCGCAGCACCAGGGGCGAATCCGGTGTTTTTCCCGGATGACTGAGATCCCAATCCGCACGGGCCGCCAGTCCCCGGCCTTCCTCTTCCAGCAGGAGAGCCTCGGTGCGGGCCAGCTCCGCTTCCGCGGCCATCCGCGCCAGCCGGTAGTCCGTATCATCCAGCACAAAAAGGATTTCATCTTTTCCGATGAAACCGCCCACTTCCAGCCGGGGATGAAGATGCAGCACCCGGCCGCTCACCTCCGCGGCGATGGCCGCCTCACGGCTGGCCGTCAGCGTTCCCGTGGCCCGCACCCGAACGGGCACATCGGAAAGCGCAAGACTGCGGGTTTCCACAAGAATTCCCGGAGACTCCGGAAAAACCGGCTGTGGTCTTTCCCGATTGGCAATGAGAAAGCCCATGATGCCCGCCCCCGCCGCCAGCACCAGCAGGGGAAGAACGCCCTTTATGAATCCCCGGCCCGCTTTTCCCATGACCCTTTGTTCCCTGTCCCCTTGTCCCCCGTCCCATTGTCCCATGATCCCTTCCTTTTTTCCCTGGCAGGCGTCAGGTCCACACGCCTTCTTTTCCTGTTCTTTTTTCATTTCCGGAAATGCCCTTCCGATGATCGGGCAGATTCCCTGCCCTCCTGTGCAAGGGTCTCGGCCAGAGCCCCCGAAGTCCAGGAGCCCCCAAGACTCCGGGCAAGGAGAATGCGCTGGCGCAGAAGCTCCAGCCGGGCACCCACCACGGCCTCTCTGGCCTCAAGATCCCGGTTTTCCGCGCTGAGGTAGTCCGCATACCCCCAGACGCCCTTTTCATACCGGAGGCTGGCCTGGGAAAACTCCAGCGCCGTCTGCTCCTGCTGGCGTTTTCTTGCCGCAAGCACCCTTTCCTGAGCCTCATTACGCACCAGGGCGTCAGCCATTTCCCGAAGTCCGGTGAGAAAGGTCTGTCGCCAGGCATCCACCGCACCTTCAAGGGCCGCCTCCTGGGCCTTCACCAGGGCTTTGCGCCGCCCCCAATCCACCAGCGGAGCGGCAAGGGAAGCACCGAGATTCCATGTGATTCCGGAAAGATCCGTGACCCCTGTTTCCTCATGGGCCCAGCCCGTCCCGGCTTTCAGCTGAAACCGGGGAAATCGGTCGCGGATGGCCATGGCCACATCCTGATCCGCCGCCTCCACCCGCAGCCAGGCGGCCTGAACATCGGGCCGCTGGCGCACCAGATCCGAAGGCAGGCCTTCCTCGTAAAAAAGAGGCGGTTCCGCGGGAAGGTCTTTGTAAGTGGGAAGCTCCGCACCCGGCCCAAGGCCGGAAAGCACCGAAAGGGCATGCCCATGCACCTTCAGGCTCGCTTCAGCGTCCGCAACCCCTGCCTCCAGCACGGCAAAGGCCGCTTCGGCCCGGGCCAGCTCCGAAAGGGCCAGAAGCCCCCGTTCATAGCGCTGCCGGGTCCAGGCCAGAAGATCCGAGGAGACCAGCAGCTTTTCCCGGAGAAGGGTAAGGCGCAGGGCTCCGGTCTGATACTGAAAATAAAGGGTTCCTGCCTCTGCGGCCAGCATCCGGTACAGGCTCAGAAGATCCGCCTCCGAAGCCCCGGCCAGAAAGCGGGCCTTGTCTTCCGCAGCCTCCAGCCGCCCCCAGAGATCCACCTCATAGGAAGCGGCCAGGCCCAGGGAAAGGGTTTCTTTTTCCTTTCCCGAAACCAGCCGGGATTGGCCTGCGCTGAGATCCCCATCCAGCTTCGGCATCCTGGCCGCAGCCTCGCTTCCCATCAGAGCTCTGGCCCTTTTCAGACGGGCCAGAGCCTGCATGGCTTCGGGATTGCGCAGGGTACGCTCCACCACACGGGTCAGTTCCGGATCATCAAAAACCTCCCACCACCGGGCTTCAGGCTCCAGAGTCCCAAAGCTTCTCGCAGGCGCGGGAAAATCCGGACCCGGCGCAGGCGCATCCAGGTCCAGGGACGGCCTTGGAGTACAGGAAAAAAACATCAGCGCCAGCATCAGCATCAGACAGCCCCGCATGGTCATACCCCCTCCATCCCCCGGACAAGAAAACGGATCAGGCTTTCCGTCACCGCTTCCACGTCCAGTTTTTCCGGAAATTCCCGGATGATACGAATAACGGGATGACTGCCATGCAGACAGTGCACCGTATGCAGCATGGCGCCGATGACAAACTGAAGTCGCATCACAACCCTTTCCATGGGAAGGTCCGGGAGCGCTCCACAGAAGGCCGACACAAAGGCCAGGATGGCCCTGTCCATGTATTTGTGGAAGATGGCCTGAAGCTGGGGATCCGGGTCCGTCACCATGCGGGCGGCCAGCACATGGAAACGCAGCTCCGGCCCCCCCTGCACAAGCCCCCGGATCGTGGGGGCAACGAGCGCCCGCACCAGGGGCTCCATGGGTGGCTTGATCCCCTGCCTTTCCGCCTCCAGCAGCACCGCCTCCAGCAACGCCATGCGCTCTTCGTTAATGGGCACGATTCTCCGTTCGATCACCGCCTCCAGCAGTTGTTCCTTGGAGCCGAAGTGGTAGTTCACCGCAGCCGCGTTCACTCCTGCCATCTGTGTGATGGCCCGGATGCCAGCACCCCTGAACCCCTGTTCCGCAAAAAGCCTTTCAGCGGCATTGAGAATGCGATCTTTGGTATTGCTTTCTTCCATGGGACCTCCATGACACACCCGATTCAATCAAACGATTGTTTTAATCTTTTGTATGAAATTACCCCTGCCTTGTCAAGACCCCAAAAAAACTCTCAGCACAAGGGAAGGCTCAGCGCCAGACCCCGGCTGAATCACACGAAAATCCCACCAAAATAAGGGACCTTGGGTCTTTTTTCCGAAAAGCCTGCAATTGTCTCGCCTGCCTTCTGTTTCTTTTTTTTAAAAAACTGTACCCATGGGGAAAGAAAACAATTGTATCTGTTTTTTTTCCACCAAAAGCTTAGGCTGGGATCCATGAATACGAAAACGCAGGACAAAAAATACCGCTACGAAGAAATCCACGAACGCATGACCCGGCTTGTCAGCACCGGCGTCTACCGTCCCGGAGAGCGGGTTCCCTCCATCCGGGAACTGAGCCGGAGCATGGGCGTGAGCCTCAACACCGTCAAGCAGGCCTATCTTCTTCTGGAAGACCAGCGCATCCTCGAATCCCGTCCCCAGTCCGGCTATTATGTGCGGCCCAGGGGCTTTGACCTGCCCCGGCAGCCCGCCTTTTCCGGTCCGGACCTTGCGCCCGCAGCCGTACCCACAGAACACATTTCCTCCCAGATCCTGCGCCACGCGGCCGATCCCCGCATGCTGCCCTTTGGGGCGGCCATCCCCGCCCAGGACTGCGTTCCCTCAGCCCGACTCTCCGCAATGATGGCTGCCCAGTGCCGTAAATTCAAAGCCGAAAGCACCGCCTACGCCATGCCCCCGGGCAGCCTGAAGCTGCGGGTGCAGATTGCCCGCAGGCTGACACTGGCCGGCTGTGACCTGGATCCTGATGAGATTCTCATCACCTCCGGTGCCTGTGAGGCCGTCTTCCTGGCCCTCCGCGCCCTGTGCAGACCGGGCGACACCCTGGCCATCGGCTCGCCCATCTACTTCAATTTCCTTGAAATGTTCCGGGAACTTTCCCTTAAGGTCCTTGAGATTCCCTCTTCTCCGGAAACAGGACTCTGCCTGGATACCCTGGAAAAGGCCCTGCAGACCCAGAGTCTTGCGGCCTGCCTTGTGATCTCCAACTTCAATAACCCCCTGGGAGTCACCCTATCCGATGAGAAAAAAAAGCGGCTCGTAGGTCTCCTTGCCCGCCACGGCGTCCCCCTGGTGGAAGACGACATCAACGGAGATCTTTCCTTTGCCAACACCCGTCCTTCCGTGGCCAAGGCCTGGGATCGAAACGGCCAGGTTCTGCTCTGCGGATCCTTTTCCAAAACCCTTGCCCCAGGATACCGCGTGGGATGGCTGGCCGCAGGAAAACACCAGGAAAGGGTGATCAGGCTCAAGATGATCTCCACCCTGGCCTCGGCCACGCCCACCCAGCTTGCCGTGGCTGAATTTCTCCAGTCCGGAGGCTATGAGCATCATCTGCGCCATATCCGCAAAATGTACGCAAAAAAAACAGCGGACATGGCCGAAGCCATCCGCCAGCTTTTTCCCCAAGGCACCCGCATCACAAGCCCCCAGGGCGGCTTCACCCTCTGGGTGGAAATGCCGGAAACCTGTGACGCCATGCAACTCTATCAAAAGGCCCTCTGCGCAAAAATCAGCATTGCGCCGGGCACCCTTTTTTCAACCACAGACCACTACCGCCATTACGTCCGGCTCAATGCAGCGGCCTGGTCCGAAGAAACCGCCTGGGCCGTGGAAAGTTTAGGCAAAATGGCCGCTTCCATGGACACATCCTAAAAAAAAAGACGCCCAATCCTTTGCCCTATACGATTTTTCCCCTTTCCCCATTGCGGAGTTTTCCATGCGTAATCTCTTCTTCTATGCCCTCACCGTTCTCATCTGGGGTTCCACCTGGATTGCCATCACCTTTCAGCTGGGCGAGGTGGACCCTATGGTTTCCGTGGCCCTGCGCTTCACCCTGGCCGCCCTGCTTCTGCTCGCCTTCTGCGCCCTGACCCGGATCCGGCTGAAATTTCCCCCCAAAGCCCACTTGGCCATGGCCTGCCAGGGTTTCTTTCTCTTTGCCCTGAATTACTGGTGTTTTTATCTCTGTGAACTTTATATCCCCAGCGGTCTCGCCGCTGTGCTCTTTTCCACCATCGTACTGATGAATGTGGTCAACGCTGCCCTGTTTCTCAAAAACCGGGTGGACATGCAGGTGCTCTGGGCCGGAGCCCTGGGCCTCAGCGGCATTGTTCTCGTCTTCCGACCGGAACTGGAAGCCTTTCACCTGTCTGACAAGGGCTTTGTGGGGGTTCTTCTCTGCCTGGCTGGTACCTGGCTGGCCTCCATCGGCAACATTCTTTCCGCACGTAATCAGAAAAAGGGCCTTCCCATCCTCCAGACCAATGCCTTCGGCATGGCCTATGGCGGCCTCTTCATGCTGTGCTTTTCCCTGGCTTCAGGGAAAAATCTCATGCCTCCCCTCACCCTTTCCTATATGGGGGCTCTGTTTTACCTGGCCATCTTCGGCTCCATCGTGGCCTTTGGCTGCTATCTCAGCCTTGTGGGCAGCATCGGTCCGGAACGGGCCGCTTACGCCACCCTGCTCTTTCCCATTGTGGCCCTTGTCTTTTCCACTTTCTTTGAAGGCTACCAATGGACCCTTTCCGCAGCCTGCGGTGTGCTCTTCATCCTCAGCGGCAACTTTCTTATGATGCGCAAGAAAAAAAAGGAGCCCCAGCCAGCCCCACGAACCCAGCCCCAAGCCTTGTCAGGAACCGATACCCTGAAACAGGCCGCATAAAAATCCGGGGGGCTTTGCCCCCCCTATCCCGCCTCCCCATCCGGATGCAGATCCTCCTTCCACAAGGCCAGACGTCTGCGGGCCTCAGCCACGGCTTCTCCAAGGCTGCCTGCCTCCTCAAGGCCCAGCACCTCACCGCTGTACGCCCCCCTGTCCAGAGCCGCCGCCTGGGCCAGATGGGCCTCGGCCATCCAGGGACAGCCTGAAAGTCTGGCCTTTTCCGCAGCAGCCACCTCCTCCAGATAAGAAAGGGCATCCACGCTCCGGGGAAAAAGGGACAGCACCCCATTGTTCAGCCCAAGACAGGCCGTGGCCCCCTTGCCCAGATGCTGCCCCAGCACCCGCCTGAGCCGTGAAAGGGCTGCATCCATACTGGTACGCGCAGATTCTGCCATCACATGGGGCCAGAGCCTTTCCTGAATACCGGAAACGGACATGCTGTGCCCAGGCGAAAGGATGAGCAGCCCAAGAAGACTGCGGTGCAGGGGAGAAAGATCTGCGGCATGCATGCGCCTTTCACCGCACACCAGGGCAAAGCCGCCAAGAAGACGCACCTCCGGCAGGTCAAAGGCCTTGCCCCTGGCGTCAAAACCCAGACCCAGCCCTTCCCTGGCCAGGGCCTCCACCCTTTCTCCTTCGATGCCCCGCTCCATGGCCAGGCTGAGAACCGAAGGAAGCCAGGCCGGAGCAAATAGAAAATGCGGCGCATTCCGGATCCGGGAAAGATAGAGCGCTTCCTTCAGATCCCCACAGGCCGTATCCGGATCTGCCTGCAGACGCACAAAGCTGCGTATCCAGAAAGCGCCTTCCCGCAGACAGATTTCTTCCGCCACCAGCTGCTGATCCAAAACCTTTTCCATTTTCCTTTCCGCTTCCGCCCTTTCCCCGCACAGGGCCGCCACAGCCCCGGTCATGAGAAGATTCATCAGCTGAAAGAAGGCGTTGCCTCCCGCGGCCTGGGCGGCTTCCGAAGCTGCGGCCACGGTCAGCGCTGCGTCTTTTTCTCCAAGGAGAGCCAGAGCCCAGGCGCGGTACTGAAGAAATTCACCCGTAAGAGCGGGCTGGGCCGCCACCTGGGGATCCTGAAGTCTTGCTGTTGCCAGACCTTCGGCTTCCCGGTACCGGCCCCTTTGTATGAGAAAGCAGATTTCCCGGATACGGATAAAGGGAAGGGCCAGGGTGCGGTCCAGCAGGGGACGCGGAAGACAGAGAATATGACGGCTTTCCTGAACAAAGGCCGCCTCCATGCCGCAAAGCCCCAAGGTGTTGGCCCTGGCAAAGCGCAGACAGAAAAGGCTCCAGGAGGAAAGGGCCGGATCCTGTAAAAGGCTGTGGCCCTGTTCGGAAATTTCAAGGGCCGTTCTGTGCCTGCCTGTCATGGCCTCCCCATGGGTGAGGATGGCGATGAGCTCGGCCTGTATGGAAACCAGAGCCGGTGGAACGCCCCGGACCAGAACGGGTGCTACCCGTTTTTGCACCATTTTCCGGGAAAAGGCATGAAGAATGGCAAACTGCCCCCACCCCAGGGCCACAAGGAGATCATCTGCAAAGCAGAGACGAAGATCCGGATGATCCAGAAGTTCCGTCATCCGAAGAAAAAGACGATCCGGGGCGTCGTAAAGAAGATCTCCGAAAAGCCGCCTGCGTATCATGAGTACCAGGCTGCGCAGCTCGCCTGTGGGATTTTTTTGCCTTGCATAGCCTCTGGCAGCCGTATGAAGAAAAAAAGCCGTTTTTTCAGGATCCGCCTCCGCCAAGGTAAAAAAAGCCAGTCCCAGGGCCAGACCGGGATGCTCTTCCGACACATCAAAGGCCAGGAGATACCGCGCAATCCTGGCATCCTGACGCAGGCTCAGAAAATCCGGAAAATGGGCGTCCATCAAGGTTTCCGCACCGTCTCCATCGCCTGAGGCGGCAAAACAGCACAAGGCCTCGGTCAGCAGCCCCCTCTCCCCATGCCAGGCTGCCATGGCCCCAAGCAGAAACCGCCGTACGGATAAGGGTTCCTCGGAATCTCTCTTTTGCCTCAGCATATCCAGAATCAGGTGATGAAAGGCATAGGTGTCCGAGCCCGTCTTCTGCACAAAAAGCCCTTCTTCCCCCAGATTCTGCAGAAGACCGGGAAAAGTGCTGTCCGGCGCCAGATCCTGAACCATGCTTACGGGAATACGCTCCAGGGCGCTGAGACAGAGCACAAAGCTTCTGCGCAGCCCCGTGAGCCGTCCCAGGAAAGTATCATGGAAAAACCGATGCAGATCCGCATCCAGGCAGGCTTCGGCCTGGATGTGCTCACCTTCCGCAAGCCTGCGGCGTACAGACACCACCCCCATGGTCCAGCCCTGGGTGGCCTTGTGAATGTCTTCCGCCACCTCCGATGAAATGGGGATGGCATAGACAGAGGCGTAAAGCCTTTGGATTTCAGACGGCCGCATGGCCAGCCGTTCCATGGAAATACGGGGAAAATCCCCTGCGCTGAGGCCCGCCGCCAGGGGCTGGGGAAGGCTGCGGGAAAGCCAGAGCAGACGAATGCCCAAAGGCCTTTCCTGGGCCAGCGCTTCCAGAAGGGATTGGTTGGCGGGATGGGCGGCCAGATGCAGGTCATCCATGACAACCAGCAGATCCGGAGCCTGATCCGCAAGGGAGGCGTAAAAAGCGCGGACAAAGCCCAGAGGGCCCTCCAGCAGAAGCTCCGCCCTCTGGGCACGGGTGCGAAGGCCCTGGCCTTTCCAGCTCGAAAGGGCCGCTCCCGCCGCAAGGAGCAGGTCTGTGGCCAATACGGAAGGATCCGCATCCGCGCCATCGCAGGAAAGCCATAGGACCCTTCCCTCCGACGCCACCTGGGCTCCGAACTGACTCTTTCCCTGGCCTGCCGGTGCAATGGCGGCAAGCCTGCCGGATTCCGCCAGAACAGAACGGCCGAAGGACACCAGATCCTCCCGAAACAGATGCTGTTCCCGCCGTACACCCGGCGGAAAAAAACGTCCAGATACCATAGGTGGCAATGCTCCGGAAAATCTCCTTGAAAAATTCGGCCCCACCGATTCTCTCCTTTCGGAAAGGCCCGAACTCAGGGCAGCAGCCTGTAAAAACGCTCCGGCTTCATGGCTCCGGCCAGCTCATCCAATCGACCCTTCAGGGCTTTGACCTCATCAAATCCCTGGGTACGCAAGAAAGCATAGCCCATGGCCGCACGGAATCCCGAAAGACAAAAGGTGATGATGAATTTATCCCTGGGCACCTCATCCACCCGATCCGGCAAAGCATTCAGGGGAATGTGCAGGGAAAAGGGAAAGGTCAGGTGGTCCCGCTCTTCCTGGGTCCTTACGTCGAGGAAAATAAAGTGGGGATGATGGATGAACCTGGCTGCCTCATCCACCGTGATCCCGTACTCACCGGCCACGATAAAATCAATGTCCATCTCTCGCAGCACATCTCCGATGGACAAAAACTCCCTTTGGGACAACAGCTCTCGGTCTGCCATGGGAAACCTTTCTTTTTCCTGATGTTTCCGGAACAGGTATTTTCTCCGCATACCGAAACTCTTCATGCCCGGCCCTTGTCCGGTAAACGGGAAAAACCCCAACTATGCCCACAACATAGCAAAAAACAGACCATCAGACCCCAAAACGGCTTCCCTGTCGGGTATCCCTTTCTTCCAGAAGCGCCAGGATGCGCTTGCGGGTTTCTTCCTTTTCCATGGCCCAGAGTGGGGCCACCAGTTCCTCTTCATGGGGGTCTCCGGTGAGGCGCTGGATCACCATGCGAGGGGGCAAAAGCTCCAGAAAATCACAGACCGCCCTCACATACAGCGCTTCCTCCATACACTGGTATTCCCCCCTGCGGTAGAACTCTTCCAGGGGCGTCCCTCTGACCACGTAGAGGAGGTGGATCTTCACTCCGTCAATGCCCATGGCCCCAAGCCGTCTTGCCGTTTCCCGCATTTTTTCAAGGTCTTCTCCGGGAAGCCCCAGAATCACATGGGCGCAGATGAAAATCCCCCGCCCCCGGGTCAGGGCCACGGCCCTTTCAAAGGCGGCAAAATCATGGCCTCTGCCGATTCTTTTCAAGGTTTCATCATGCACGCTCTGCAGGCCATACTCGATCCAGACCAGAACGCCCCTCTGCACGTAGCTTTGAAGAAGATCAAGGATGGCTTCGTTCACGCAATCCGGTCTGGTGCCGATGGAAAGGCCCACCACCCCTTCCACAGCCAGGGCCTCATCCCAGAGGGCTTTCAGTCGATCCAGGGGCGCATAGGTATTGGTATAACTCTGGAAATAGGCCATGAATTTCCTGGCCTTGTAGCGCCTGCCCATGTTGCGCTTTCCCTCCAGAATCTGCTCGGTGACAGACCGTCCCTCCCTTGCGGCTCCTGTCCCGGACCCCTTGGGATTACAATACACGCACCCTCCCACGCCCAGAAGGCCATCCCGGTTGGGGCAGGTCATGCCCGCATCCACACTGATCTTCTGCACCCGTTCTCCGAAATGACCCCGCAAAAAGGCGTTCAGGTCATAAAAACGATCATGGTTCTGACGCATTCCACAAACACTCCCTTGACCCGGACAAGAACAGGGCCTTATACTTTTATGTTTTTCGGGTACAGCTTTAAAAAAATTCTGAATGTACCCCAATATGGATCGCTCGTACAGCCCAGGGGAGAAGATCGTAAAACCATGCTCCATACGCCAAGCTATGATATCCTTGTCATTGGTGCCGGTCATGCGGGCTGCGAAGCCGCCCTGGCCGCAGCCCGCATGGGATGCAGCACCTGCCTTTTCGCCATCGACCTCGACAAACTGGCATCCATGCCCTGCAGCCCTTCCATCGGAGGAACGGCCAAGGGACATCTGGTTAAGGAGGTGGATGCCCTTGGCGGAGAAATGGCTAAAATAACGGATAAAACCGCCATACAGTATAAAACCCTGAATACCAAGAAAGGGCCTGCGGTCTGGTCTTCCCGCACCCAGAATGACAAAAACCGCTACCACAGGGCCATGAAGCAGGTGGTGGAGCAGTGCAGGAATCTGGATCTGCGCCAGGCCCTCATTGAAGAACTCCTTGTGGAAGATGGACATATCCGGGGCGTTCTGGATCACACGGGCTTTACCTACAAGGCCTCCTGCGTGGTGCTGGCCACAGGTACCTTTTTGTCGGGCAGGGTACACATCGGACTCAAATCCATGGAAGCCGGGCGGGCCGGAGAATTTGCCGCCTACGGCCTGGCGGCAAGCCTGCGGTCTCTGGGCCTTTCCCTCGGGCGCATGAAAACCGGCACCCCTCCGAGGCTGAAAAAAAGCTCCATCGATTTTTCAAAGTTCGAACCTCATACGGCGGATGCGGATCCAAAACCCTTTTCCTTTTCTTCCACAAAACCCTCCAGCCTGCCCCAGTTGCCCAGCTTCATTGGCCGAACATCCCCGAAAAACCGTGAGATCGTACTGGCCAACCTGGATCGATCCCCCCTTTATTCCGGTGTGATTCAGGGGGTTTCTGCCCGGTACTGCCCCTCTTTTGAAGACAAGGCTGTGAAGTTTCCGGAAAGGGAAACCCATCAGGTGATTCTCGAGCCCGAAGGCCTTGATACCGATGAAATCTATGCCAGCGGTCTGGGCAACAGCCTGCCCATGGATGTGCAGATTCCCTTTGTCCGCTCCGTTGCAGGACTTGAGGAGGCTGAAATCATCCGACCGGGCTATGCCATTGAATACGACTTTGTGGATCCCTTGCAACTGAAACCCACACTCGAAACCAAAACCATCTCCGGTCTTTTTCTGGCAGGCCAGATCAACGGCACATCCGGATACGAGGAAGCCGCAGCACAAGGTCTATGGGCTGGCATCAACGCCGCATGCAAGGTGCAGAACCGCCCCCCCTTTCTGCCGGATCGCTCCGAGGCCTATATGTCCGTCATGGTGGATGATCTCGTCACCCGGGGCACCCGGGAACCTTACCGCATGTTCACCTCCAGAGCCGAATACCGCCTGCTGCTCCGGGAGGACAATGCGGACCTCCGCCTTGCGGAAAAAGGCCATGCCCTGGGCCTTGTGGACAAAATTGCCGTGGAACGGGTCCGCGAGTATCTGCGCAGAACAAGCCTTGAAATCCAACGTATCCGCAGCATCCACATCGGCCCGGCCCATGCGAACCCCATCCTTGAAGCCGCAGGATCTCCCTTGATTAAAAACGGCGTGCCCCTCGATCAGCTCCTCAAAAGGGCGGAAATGGACTATACCTGCATCCAGACCCTCTGCCCACCGGACGCCCCCGTGGAGGATCGGGTGAAGCGACAGGTGGAAATCGCCATCAAATATGAAGGTTATATCCAAAGGCAGATGCAGGAGGTGGAGCGCTTCCGGGATCTTGAAAAAATCCGGATTCCAGAGGACTTCTCCTATGAGGGACTCCCCGGACTCTCCAACGAGCTTGCGGCCAAACTTCTCAGAATCCGACCCCGCACCCTGGGGCAGGCCTCCCGCATGGAAGGCATCACACCCGCCGCACTGGCGCTGATCCGTGTGGCCCTGAAAAAAAACCGGGAAAATGAGACAGGCCCGCCCTCAAGGCCTTAAAAACAACACACCCCTAACCCCATCGCCGCCAAAGGACCGTTTTATACCGGCGATCGCTGAGGCCCCATGTTCCGTGCCGAAAACCTCCGGATCCATCATATCGGCCCCCTCTCCTTTTCCGTAAAAGAAGGAGAATGCGCGGGCATTTCCGGTCCTTCCGGAACAGGCAAAACCATCCTTTTACGCGCTCTGGCGGACATGGAGCCCTTTTCCGGCCGACTCTGGCTTGAAGAGCTTTCCCATGACCAGATTCCAGCTCCCCAGTGGCGCAGGCGAGTGGCCCTCCTGCCTGCGGAAAGTCAGTGGTGGTTTCATACCGTTGCCGCCCATTTCCCCGGCGGCTTTCCGGAAAAGGCGGCCCAGGTTCTGGGCTTAGGCCCGGAGGTGGCTGCCTGGGAGATTCATCGCCTTTCCAGCGGTGAAAAACAACGCCTCTCCCTTTTGCGTATCCTCGAAAACCGACCCAGGGTGCTGCTTCTGGATGAACCCACAGCCAACCTCGATCCCAAAAGCGCCAGGGCCGCCGAAACCCTGATCCTGGATTTTCAGAAAAAAGAACAAGCGGCCCTGCTCTGGATCAGCCATGATCCCGAACAGCTGAATCGGGTCTGTCACACCCTCTACCATCTGGAAAACGGATACCTCTCCCTCAAGGGAAAGGTGCTTCATTAAAGGAGTCTTCCATGGTACTGCTCAGCCCCCTGGATCTGGCGCTGGCCGCCCTTCTCATTTTCATCAACGCGGGTCTCTCCCTTCTCCTGCGCCTTGGCATTGGCCGCCAGCTTCTCATCGCGGCCACACGCACTGTGGTGCAGCTTTCCCTTCTGGGCTTTGTACTGAAGTTCATCTTCAATCTGGTTCATCCAGGCCTGATCGCCCTGATGGCCCTTTTCATGGTCTTCACAGCAGGCTGGGAGGTCATGGGCCGTCAGAAGTATCGCTTTACAGGACCCTGGAGTTTTGGCATCGGCGCTTCCGCCATGTGCATATCCTCTTTCATCATCACCCTTTTCGCCCTGATGGCCATTATCCGCAACGATCCCTGGTACGAGCCCCAGTATGCCATTCCCCTCCTGGGCATGATCCTTGGCAATACCATGAACGGCATTGCCATCGGCCTGGATCGTCTCACCCAGACACTCTGGGAAAAAAAAGCCATCATTGAAACCCGACTCATGCTGGGCCAGACCTTTTCCGAATCCGTAGCCGATATCCGAAGAGACAGCATCCGCAGCGGCCTGATCCCCATCATCAACGCCATGAGTGTCGCAGGCATTGTCAGCCTTCCGGGCATGATGACAGGCCAGATCCTTGCGGGCACGCCCCCCATGGAAGCGGTGAAATACCAGATCCTCATCATGTTCCTCATTGCAGGGGGAGCAGGATTCGGAACCATCTTTGCCGTGAATGCGGGGGCAGGCAGACTTTCGGACAAAAGACACCGCCTGCGGCTGGACAGGCTGCGAAGGACTGGGCGCGGCGGATGAGACCTCCATGCTCCAATGGTGAGGCCATTGCATCGTGACAAAATCAAAATCCATGCCAATTCTTGACAGTGTTCCAGGGGCACCTATATTTTCTGCGTCCAACAATCCTTTTCCCCCATGGTTTCAGGGCGGAAAATCCAGAGAGGTTCTATGAGCAACACGGATTACTACGATATTCTCGGCGTGGACCGCAAAGCCAGTCCGGAAGAAATCAAAAAAGCATACCGCAAGCTTGCCGTGCAGTACCATCCGGATAAAAATCCCGGCAATGCCGAAGCCGAAGCCACCTTCAAAAAAATCAGCGAAGCCTATGCCGTACTCAGTGACAAAGAAAAGCGCCAGCAGTACGACACCTACGGTTCCGCAGGTTTCCAGCAGCGCTATTCCCAGGAGGATATTTTCAGGAATTTCGATTTTTCTGATATTTTCAGGGAGTTCGGTTTTGGTGGCTCCGGTTTCGGCGCCTTCTTCAGTGGAGGCCCCCGGGGAAGCGCCCGCTTTCATCATGCTCCGGCCAAAGGACGAGACAGGGTCTATGAATTGCCCCTGACCCTCAGGGAAATCGCCGAAGGAGCGCAGAAGACCATCGGTTTTTCCATACAGGGACAAACGGAACAGCTCCAGGTGCGCATTCCCAAAGGCCTCTTACCGGGTAAAAAAATCCGGCTTTCCGGCAAGGGAGATCCCAGCCCCTACGGAGGGCCTCCGGGCGACCTTTATATTCAGTGTCGTCTGGTACCCCACTCCCTTTTCCGCCATGAGGAACACGATCTTTTCATGGATCACAGCCTCCGTCTCAGTGAGGCTATGCTGGGTACCCAGATCCGCGTTCCCACCCTGGATGGCAAGGAGCTTGAAATCCGGATTGCTCCGGGAACCCAGCACAAAACCCGCATGCGTATCCCAGGCCGAGGGCTTCCCAAGATGCAGGAGCCTGAAAAAAAGGGGGATCTTTACGTACAGATTCTCATCTCCCTTCCCAGAGAGCTGACGGAAGAACAGAAAGATCTGCTGAAAAAACTCAAAGATAAAGGCCTGTAAGCCTTGTTTCTGTCTCCAAAACCCGCCTTCATCCGGTACACCGGTTGACTTTCTTCCGGATACCGGATATTTTTTTTATGTTTCTATATTTAAAAAGATTCCAAAGACTGCCAAATGCCCGCGAGGACTGCCTTTTTTTATGACCGAACTTATTCCCGTACTTTCCGAAGAACAAATTCATGCCCGAATCCAGGCCGTTGCCAGACAAATTTCTGAAGATCACCAAGGCAAACCCCTGATCATGATCGGCGTGCTCAAAGGCGCTTTCATTTTTCTTGCAGACCTTGTCCGCCAGCTCTCCGTTCCCTGCACCGTGGATTTCATCTGCGCCTCCAGTTACGGCAAGAATCAGATCTCGTCAGGCCATGTGCGTATCACCAAGGATGTGGACCTTGATCTTGTGAACGCCCACGTGGTCCTTGTGGAAGACATCGTGGATACGGGGCTCACCCTTTCCCATCTTGTTAAACACATTGAAAATCGCGGCGCTGCAAGCGTAAAAATATGCGCCCTTTTGGACAAACATGAACGCCGTCAGAAGAATATTCATGTGGATTATGTCTGTCACACCATTCAGGACGGCTTTATTGTCGGATACGGCATTGATTATGCAGAAAATTACCGTCACCTGCCGGCCATCTACCATTTAAAATCCTAAGGAGAGGATGCTTTTATGATCATCACGTGCGAGGCCTGCGCCGCCCGATTCCGACTTGACGATCATTATATCCAGCCCACCGGCACCAAGGTTCGCTGCGCCCGATGCCGTCATGTTTTCACGGCTTTCAGGGAATCCGAACCTGAAGCTCCACAACCTGTTTCCCAGGACACCCAGCAAGACGACGTCCCGCACCTGGAAGATGCCCACAAGCCCCCAGAAGCAAAAGACGTCTCAGAGTCCGCATCTTCTTTTTCTCCCTTCGCCCTGCCGGATCTTCCGCCCCTGCCTGTGCTTACGACGCCCCCGGAGGACCTCAGCCCCAATCCCGATATTCCCGCACTGGACCTTGACGACATACGCCCGGCAAAAACCACTCAAGGCGAAGAAGAACCCACCTCCTCTGAGCATAGAACTTCCAGAGAAGAACCTGTTCTTGAGGATTTTGATCTGGACTCCGTTCTGAAAACCCCGCCCGAAGACAGCAGGGCCCTGGAAGAAGGTTTCGACCCCGATTTTATGTCAGAAGCGGAAAAAACAGGAGCCAGGGCATCCTTAGAAGACCTGGACCTTGACCTGAAACAGGCCCCTGACCAGAATTTTGAACTGGACTTCCACCTGGACGAAGACCCTATTCCGAAAAAAGAAGTCTCTGATGACTTAGACCTCTCCTTTGATCTCGACGAAACACCGGATACGGAGACCTCCACCCGCACGGAAGAGCTTGAACTCGACTTCAGCCTGGATGAAGACCCCGTTCCGAAAAAAGAAGTCTCTGATGACTTAGACCTCTCCTTTGATCTCGACGAAACACCGGATACGGAGACCTCCACCCGCACGGAAGAGCTTGAGCTCGACTTCAGCCTGGATGAAGACCCCGTTCCGAAAAAAGAAGTCTCTGATGACTTAGACCTCTCCTTTGATCTCGACGAACCACCGGATACGGAGACCTCCACCCGCACGAAAGAGCTTGAGCTCGACTTCAGCCTGGATGAAGACCCCGTTCCGAAAAAAGAAGTCTCTGATGACTTAGACCTCTCCTTTGATCTCGACGAAACACCGGATACGGAGACCTCCACCCACACGGAAGAGCTTGAACTCGACTTCAGCCTGGATGAAGACCCCGTTCCGAAAAAAGAAGTCTCTGATGACTTAGACCTCTCCTTTGATCTCGACGAAACACCGGATACGGAGACCTCCACCCGCACGGAAGAGCTTGAACTCGACTTCAGCCTGGATGAAGAAAAACCCCAAAAAGACTCCACAGACGATTTCAGCCTTGATCTCGACTTTGACCTTGACTTCAAAGAACCCCAATCCGCTTCTTCCGAAGACCTGGACCTGGATCTCCATCTGGACCTTGAAGGCGATGCCTCCAAGCAAAAGGATTTTCTGGAAGATCTGGATCTGGACCTGGATTTTGAATCCGCTCCGGCCGCACCTGCGTCTGAAAAAACCCTGGATGACTTTGATCTCCAACTGGATATGGACGACCATGACCTCCAGGGAAAATCCGCTTCCAAGGATTTCCGTCTTGAGCTGGACACCGCTTCCTCAGGACAAGAAAAACCCTCCGATGATTTTGAACTGGACCTGGACCTGGGAGAAACCAAGCCCCCAACCCCCAGCGAAAAACCCCAACCTTCCCTGGCCCATGCGATCATTGCTTCCCCGGAAAAACCCGATGCGGATTCGGGCGAGGAGGAAAAGCCTTCCCAGGAACTCCTGGGGCAAAACCTCAAAAAATCCCAATCGCTCCGTTTCATTCTGCTCATTCTCCTTCTGCTTTTGCTTATGGGCGCGGGTATTTTCGGAGGCATTCTCTATCTGCAGAAAAACCAGATTTCCCTTCCTTTCATCGGTCCCCCCCCATCCAGAACCGCAGTTCCGGAAGTACAGGATCCAGGGAATCTCAGAATTCATACCCTTGCCGTTGGTCACAGCTTTGTGAATCATGAAAGCGCGGGAAGATTGCTGATCATTTCGGGCAAGGTCCGCAATGACTATCCCCATACCAGGCACCACATCCATCTGAGAGCCAGGCTTTTCACCGGAGAATCGCCTGCCGCCACCCGTATGGTCTATGCCGGAAACACGCTTCCGGAAATGGAGCTGATCCGCATGCCCATGGCGGCCATTGAAAAAGAACTTGGCAAAAAGAGCGGAGACCGGGCGATCAATGAAAACATCGTCCAGGGAAAGGAGATTCCTTTCATGTTTGTCTTCTCCGACCTTCCCCAAGGGCTTTCAGGTTTTGAAATTGATGTACTCCGATCCTCACCCGTTCTGCAGCCCTGAAAAAAAGAAAGGGGTTTTGAAAAATTCAGTTGACCTTATGAAGCGTCCTTGTTAATAAAGCTTCCGTTTGTCTGGGTCGCTTCCGGACAATCCGGCGATGTAGCTCAGCTGGTTAGAGCATGCGGCTCATATCCGCAGTGTCCGGGGTTCAAGTCCCTGCATCGCCACCAACGACCAAATAAGCCTCCTGGAAATCCAGGGGGCTTTTTTTATATCCTTACCGTTCTGCCAGAAAAGTCGGATGGAAGATCAGTTGCCAAGCGCCCCATGATTTTATAAGATCAGTGTTTCCTTGGGGCCACTCCCAGGGAAAACCCGAATTCCTGAGGACAAGGCATGCTTTTTGATAAAATCGCCGAAGAAAAAATCCTGGAAGCCCAGAAACGCGGGCTTTTTTCCAACCTGCCCGGATCCGGTGCGCCCCTTCCCCCCGAAGACATTCCTATCCCCGAAGATCTCCGTATGGCTTATCGCATGCTCAAATCCGCCGACTTTCTCCCCCCGGAACTGGAACTCAGAAAAGAAATTCATTCGACCCGAGAACTTCTGGAAGCCGTTCCAGAGATTGCAAACAAGCAAAAAATCCTTACAAAACTCAATGTCATGATCCGAAAACTGAACATCCTGCAACCCGCGCGGCTGGATCGGGAAATGCCCGAATACTACCTGCCGCAGATTCTGGAACGCCTTGAAAACCAAAATCCTGAAAATACAGATGGAATCCCATGAAATTCAGACGCAAGAAAAAAGAATCCCACCCAAAATACAATCCAAGACCCAAACGTGAGCCCCTGCCCACCGAAGGCCTTGCCAGTAGTGTTTTCCTTGCCTATGGCATTGTACTGCTGAATGTGCTTCTGATCGCCGCCATTGGTCTTCTTGTACTCTTTTTCCGGGGCATTGTGCATTACATGACCTGGATTTTTGTGGCTGGCCTGATCGCCATTTTTGTCACTGGCTACTATTTTCTCCGCCGCATGCGCCATGAGCAACGCAGGCTTAAGGAAATTCTGAGCTTACCCGAATTTTCCGGAAGAAACGTGGAAATCAGTCTCCTGGGCGGCTTTGCAGCCCTTCGCATGGGAGCCAAAAAAATCGGCCCTGCGCCCCCCTCCTTTGATGCCCATGCTGTTCTCCAGCTGGAAGCACCGGAAAACCTGCGGGTGAGGGATCTGACAGAGCTCGGCCGCATGCTGGAAAAGGGGCTGATTACACGAGAAGAGTATGAACTTGCCAAGCAAGAGATTTTCCGTCACGCTCAACCGTCAGCGCTCCCGGAAGTCGGTTGCGGCAAAACGCCCCTTGTGGATATCACACCCCACATACCGGAAAACGAAAGGAAAGCCAGGTCCCTATGAAAAAAATAAGACTGGCCCTTATCACAGGCGGTACATCCAATGAACGGGAAGTGGCCCTCTCCGGTGCTGCGGCCGTAGAAGCCGCCCTGAATCCGGAGGCCTACATCATCACCCGCTACGACGCCGCTTCGGACATTCCCCGCCTTATCACAGACAGGCATGCCATCGACTTTGCCTTTCTTGTGGTGCATGGAGAAAACGGGGAAGACGGCAGACTCCAGGGCCTTCTGGATCTTCTCCATATCCCCTATCAGGGCTCCGGTGTTCTGGGCAGCGCCCTTGCCTGCAACAAGCTGGCGGCCAAGGAAATCTTCTTTTCCAAAGGTCTTCTCACCCCTCGTTGGGAAACCTTTGATCGCTTTACGCCGGAACTCGAAGCCCTGCTTTCAGAAAAAATCGGACTTCCCCTGGTCATCAAACCCGCCCATGGGGGCTCCAGCCTTGGCATGAGTATTGTCCATGAAAAAAAGGATATTCTCAAAGCCTGCGAACTCTGCCTTTCCTGCGGGCCCCAGGGCCTTGCGGAGCCTTATATCCGGGGCAGGGAGCTGACCTGCGCCGTGTGGGGGGATGATCCTGTGGAAGCCCTGCCCGTTATCGAAATCCGACCCGGAAAAGAATTTGCTTTTTTTGACTACACGGCAAAATACACCCCCGGAGCCACGGAAGAAATCTGCCCTGCCCCTATCCCTCCGGATACGGCCCTGAAAGTACAGAAAGCCGCCGTGCTGGCTCACAAAAGTCTTTACTGCGAAGGCTACAGCCGCTCAGACTTCATTCTGCGGGATGAGGAGCTCTATATTCTTGAAACCAACACCCTGCCCGGCATGACGAAAACCAGCCTTTTACCCCTTGCCGCAAGAACGGCGGGCATTCCTTTTCCGAAATTGATTGACGGCCTCATCCAATTGCGGTTAAAAAAGGGGCGCTTACAGGGTTGACACCCCCGTAGAAAAACCTGGTCCCATGTCCTTATTCATAAGAAACTTCGCTCTGGTGAAAGCCAGGGCTTTTTTTTACAAGGCCCCAGGCATCGCCATCACCTTTTGTGTCTTTGCGCCATCCATCCACAGGCAGACAGGGAGATAAGAAGCCCTGCACAAGGAGAAGCCATGAACATACTTGTCATTGGAAGCGGCGGCCGGGAGCATGCCCTGGTCTGGAAAATCCGTCAGAGCCCCAGGGTGAGGAATGTTTTCTGCGCACCGGGAAATCCGGGAATTGCAACTTTAGCCCAATGCGTCGCCATTGCTGCGGATGCCCTGGAAGATCTTCTGGCCTTTGCCCTGGAAAAGAAAATCGATCTCACCGTTGTCGGGCCTGAAGTCCCTCTGGCTGCGGGCATTGTGGATCTTTTTTCCGCAAAGGGCCTGAAAATTTTCGGACCTTCAGCCAAGGCGGCCGAGCTGGAAGCCTCCAAAGCCTTTGCCAAGGATATCATGCAACGCTATGGCATCCCCACAGCAAAGGGGCAGAGTTTCAAGGACATGGACCAGGCCCTGGCCTTTTCCGAAGCCCTCGGAGGGCAGGTGGTGGTCAAGGCCGATGGTCTGGCCGCAGGCAAGGGGGTGATCGTCTGCCACAGCCTGGAAGAAGCCAGAGGCGCGATTCAGAGCATGCTGGGGGACAAAACCTTTGGCGATGCCGGAGCCACTATCCTTGTGGAGGAAAGACTTGACGGAGAGGAAGCCTCCTTCATCGCCCTCACAGACGGCAGAACCGTCCTGCCCCTACCCTCTTCCCAGGATCACAAGGCCGTTTCTGACGGAGACAAGGGTCCCAACACCGGCGGCATGGGAGCCTATTCTCCGGCACCTGTGGTGGACCTTTTCATGCAGCGCAAAATCATGAAAGAGGTGATGGAGCCTGCGGTAAAGGCCATGGCCAGGGAGGGCCGCCCCTTCAAGGGGGTTCTCTATGCGGGCCTCATGATCCATAAAGATCAGATCCGGGTGCTGGAATTCAATGCCCGCTTCGGTGATCCGGAAACCCAGCCCCTCATGATGCGCATCCAGTCCGACCTTGTGGATCTCATGGAAGCTGTGGTGGATGAACGGCTGGATGCTGCTGTCCTGAAGGTGGATCCCAGGGTTGCGGTCTGCGTGGTGATGGCAGCAGGCGGATATCCGGGGGTGTACGCCAAGGGTGACATTCTTTCCGGCCTTGAAAAGGCGGGAAGTCATCCGGATACGATGGTTTTCCATGCGGGTACGGCCAGAAATGAGGCCCATGTTGTCACAAACGGCGGCAGGGTGCTGGGAGTCACGGCTCTGGGGAATACGGTACAGGAAGCAAGGGAGCAGACTTACTGTGCCGTTTCTGATATTTCATTCAACAACTGTCACTACCGAAAGGATATTGCCATGAAGGCCATTGAAAAGGACAGCCGTGCGCCCCGGGTGGGCATTGTCATGGGAAGCGACTCCGATCTTCCCGTTATGATGGAAGTGGTTGCCGTTCTCAAAAAATTTGATGTTCCCTATGAAATGACCATCGCTTCTGCCCACAGAACGCCGGAAAAAGCAGCCCGTTTCGCCGCAACGGCCAGAGAAAAGGGCATGGGGGTCATCATTGCCGGAGCCGGTCATGCGGCCCATCTGGCAGGGGCCATGGCCGCAGGCACCACCCTTCCCATCATTGGCGTTCCCATTGACTCCTCAGCCCTTCAGGGACTCGATGCCTTGCTCTCCACCGTGCAGATGCCTCCCGGTGTTCCCGTGGCCACAGTGGCCATCGGCAAGCCCGGCGCCTACAATGCGGGCATACTGGCCATACAGATGCTTTCCATCGCAGACCAAGACCTTGCTGACAAACTCACCGCTTTCAAACAGGAAATGGCAGACAAAGTGGAAGAAAAGGCCAAGGCCCTTGTTCCCTGACAGATGCGGATTTTCAGATACAACGGAAATTCTCTCCTCCCGCCTTCCCGATACGGCTTCCATGGCCAGAGCCAGCCGCTGCATTCGGGAAGGCGGGCTTGTGATTTTTCCCACCTCCTGCCTTTACGGCATAGGGGTGGATGCCCTGAATCCTGAAGCCATCCAACGGGTCTTTCAGGCCAAAGGCAGGCCGGAAATCAAACCCCTTCTCATCCTCGTTCCGGATATGGCTTCGGCCCTGAACCAGGTTGAAGACCTTTCCTCCGAAGCCCTGCGGCTTATGGAAATATTCTGGCCAGGAGGTCTCACCCTGGTCCTCAGAGCCAAGGGACACCTTCTCCCTTCCCTTACCGCAGGAACGGGTAAGATTGGTATCCGGATTCCACAACATCCCGTGGCCGCCGCCCTTGTCCGTGCCGTGGGAGGCCCCATTACCGGCACCAGCGCCAACCTCTCCGGACAACCGGGAGCGGCCCGTGTGGCTGACGTGGATCCTTCCGTAAGAAGGACCGCGGATCTCATTCTGGATGCAGGCCCCCTGCAGGGCGGCGCAGGCTCCACCGTACTGGATATGACCCTTTCTCCTCCCCGAATTCTCAGAGAAGGGGCTGTTTCCGCGGAAAAAATCCTGAACGCGCTCGGGAGAAAACGGCAAAGCCGTTGACAAAAAGGTCGCTTTCCTCTACATAACCCTACGCATATGCCGGAGTGGTGGAATTGGTAGACGCAGCGGACTCAAAATCCGCCGGGCTTATGCCCTTGAGAGTTCGAGTCTCTCCTCCGGTACCATTTGAAATTCCTAAAGATCCTGAAGGCCAGAGACAGGCTTTCAGGATCTTTTTTTGGCGTGAGTTAACCCTTCTGCACGTTGGTTTTCATATTTTCCCAATCCAATCCGCGCAACACTCGGCAATCAAGCGCTGGCCCTCTGCATTGGGATGTACATCCATGGCAAGGTTATCATAAAAGCGACCGCCCATGGCGTCCCATGAAGCATCCGCACGCATCTCTTCCAGAAAAAATCGGGAGTCCAGAAGAAAGTCCTTACAGATTTTTTCGACTTTACGAGAAAGCATCAACGGTTTTTCCTGAAGACTGCCACAGGCCTCAAAGGCTGGAAAACCCAGCCATACGCACCGGCAGCCCGCCCGATGAAGACCCGAAAATAGCTCCAGAAAAAGGCCCATCAGCTCTTCTTCGTTCATGCCATAGGGCCAGACCAGGCGACCATCCCCCTCATAATGATTGGCACCTGCGGACACAAAAACCAAATCCGGCCTGTATCGCGCCACATGACAGGGAGTTCTGGCCACCAGATCCGACAGCGTGGCCCCGGGCTGCGCCATGGGATTGATCCCTCCCTGGGAAACCACCCCAAGCCCTGTGAGCTTCTCAAAAACCCGCCAGCATGCAGCGGTCGGCCGAACCCCCCATCCATGGAGAATGGAATCCCCCACAAAAGCAATTTTACCCATATCCTTGTTTTTCATCCCAGGTCTCCACAAGCCCCCATGCCAGCGAAAAAGCGGACCGGAAGGCCCGCTTTCAGTTTGTATTTATTTTATTAAAAAAACAAATATTTAAGCCACTCTACCAGGTAATTTTAAAATCCAGGATATACGATTGATCCGTGATATCGCGCAGCTCAAAGGATTCCTTATAGCCCAGGGAAAAACTGAACCAGGACAAGGGACGAACCGTCACCATACCAAACACCACCGTCTGATACTCATACCCATCCGCCACATCATCCTGAAGCTGGTGGACACGGAAAACCTCTCCCCGTAAAGTCACACGCCCATCCATGAAGTTCGCGATCCCCCCCACCGAAGGAATCAGGTTATGTTCCCAGGGCAGATCGTTCAGGGCATTGGAAATCCAGCGCACCTCCTCGGGAACCAGGTCATTGGGAATTTCCTTTTTAAGCGCCTGGTACATGAGGCCTGCATTGACAATGACATGGGGAGAAAGCGCATGGGAGTACCGCAGGCCTGTGCCGCCGCCATATTCCAGATACCCTCCGCCATCCGTAAACACCTTGGATTTGAGATAGGTCACCCCCACCGTACCATTCACCATCCATTCCGTCACTCCATTGGCGCGGTACCAGCGTTTCTTGAAAAAGGGCATGAAGGCCGCATGCTTGTACTCTGTATCCAGGTTATCTTCCACATCCAGCTGGCGATACGGAACCGTAATACCCACAGAACTGCTGCGGGATTCACCAAAACGCCATTCATAAGCCATGATGCCGCTGGATCCTGTGGCCTTATCCGAACCGATCTTCATGCGGTCATGCTGGCCTGAGATCACAATATCCTTATTGGATACGGGCACAAAGGAAACCGTACCCGAAGAGGCCGTGCCTGCGGCGGCACCTGCGGCATCCTGAGCCGTCATCGCGTTGGGTGACATATAGGCGGAAGACATGAAGGCTGACTGTGCCAGAGACTGGGTACTGGTCATGCCGCTGGCCGCCGTGTCCGGAGCATTGCCAAACACCGCCTTAAACAAGGCCGTTCTGTTGGCTTCCGCCCAGGTTTCCAGCTCTTTTTTCGTACCATCAAAGCTCAAGGGGGAAACCCCCCTGCCCGCCACCGTGAGGGTCACCCGGTCATTATCCCGGAAAACGCCATCCTGACCATCCACGGTGGTGACCCTGAATTTCACATCTGCATTATAAAGCCTGCCATCCTGCCACACATTGTTCTTGATCTCTTTTTCCGAAGGAATGTTGTTAAAAATGGATTGCCAGACCTCCTCGTCCCCTGCGATCGCGGACGCGGAAACACACAGGCAAACAAGAACTGTCAGAACCCAGAATACCAAAACTTTTTTCATACCCACCTCCCGGACCAAGAATGTTCACCCCTTAAAAAAAATTTTAAAGTCTCTACATCCCTCAGATTTTTCATAATAGCGCGTGATCCGGATTGTATCGCCCCCCATTGCGGGGTGCAAGATAAAAAAACCGCCCGTCTCCGGGCCAGAAGAGACGGGCGGTTTTTTTTGTCCGTTTCATCCCTGGAGCCCATCCGCTCCAGGTAGGATCAGAACATCTTTTCCACAGGCCTGCGCTCCGGTACATAGACCTCGGGAATTTTTCCTTCGTTCCAGTCCTTTGAAACATAAAGATTGCAGTAACAACTTCCGAACTCCGCCACGTCCGGTTCCCGGTATATGCAAGGACAGAGAATATCCCTATCCTTTTCCCGATTTCCGGAGGCAAGGCGGCAGGGGCAGGCCATGTAGCCATACCGCTCTTTGTTCTTCACCAGCCCCTCCAGGAGTTCCATCACCCGGCTTTTATCCTTTGAAAAAAAATAGCCTTTGGGTTCCTGGGTTTTTCGCAACATGTCATGGAGTTTTTCAAGATCCATACTCATAAGCCCAAGGCCTCCCTGATCTCTTCCTCCCGATAACCCACAATCACCTTGTCGTTAATCACGATGGTGGGAAAGGAGCACCGGGGGTTCAGAGCCCGGAGTTCTTCAAGAATGAGAACGCGTTCTTCCTGATCCAGAAGATCCACATCCGTAAATCGGTACTCCACACTGCACGCACCCAGAAGTCTTTTGGTGGATTTACAATGACCACACGTACTGAGAGAATACAGGATCACTTCAGGTGCCTTATCCATACCGTCCTTCATGGCAGGGCCTCCTCCTGCGGGTTTGGGTTCTGATGGGGGGGATGGGTGCCGGGGAGGCTGCTGGCCCTCCCTTTCTTCTGCGGACAAAGACCCAGCCGCCTGCCCCTTTCCGGAAAACCGTGCTGCCCAGCGAGAAAAAAATCCCATACAATCCTCCGATTCTGATAAAAAGGGGACATGGATCCTCCCGGAAAAGGCAGAGTCCGGGCTCCTTGGTTCAAGATCCGGTATAAAGTTCCGGATAATCCTTTAAAAAACGATACAGGGTTGCCCGTCCAACCCCCAGAAGCTTGGCGGCCTTGGCCTTATTGCCATCCGTTCGCAACAGCACCTGGGCCACCGTATCCGCATCCAGCTTCCGGGAAGGGCCTTTTCGGGATTTCAGCTCCACCTCTCCCCGGATTTCCAGGGGAAGGTCCAAAGGCCCGATCTCACCGCCACCGGATTTCACAATGGCAAAACGCACCGCATTCTGAAGTTCCCGCACGTTGCCAGGCCAGGAATAATCCATGAGCATACCTAAGGCTTCCCTGGAAATGCGCGGTGAGGTGTGGGGATACTGACGCGCCGCTTCTTCCATAAAATGACGAACAAGATGGGGAATGTCGTTGCGCCGTTCCCTCAGGGCCGGAAGCCGGATGGGCACCACATTCAGACGGTAATACAGATCGTCCCTGAAATCGCCCTTAAGCACTTCCTTTTTCAGATCCTTGTTTGTGGCAGAGACAATGCGCACATCCACCTTCAGGGTCTGTTCACCCCCCACCCGCTCAAAGGAGCCTTCCTGAAGAAAGCGCAGCAACTTAACCTGCATATGTTTGGACAGCTCCGCCACTTCGTCAAGAAAAACCGTCCCCCCGTGGGCCAGCTCAAAACGGCCTTTCTTGTCCCGCACAGCTCCGGAAAAAGATCCCTTCACATGCCCGAAAAGCTCAGACTCTATGAGCCCTTCGGGCAAAGCACCACAATTGATGGGAACAAAGGGCTTTTCCGACCTGGGGCTTTCACTGTGAATGGCCGCAGCCACAAGTTCCTTGCCCGTTCCCGTATCCCCTGTGATATGCACGGGAAAATCGTACTGGGACACATCCCGGATCTGCTGAAAAATCTGAAGCATCTTGGGATCATTCCCGATAATTCCGGAAAAACGGCCCATGTCCGCAGCCTTCAGCCGCAGATCAAAAAGATCTGTCACATCCCGCATGGAGGCCAACACTCCCCACAGTGATCCATCGGGTTTTTTCATGGCGGTCAGGCTCATCTCCACCTGACGCACCTCACCGGAGTGGGATACCAGATTCAGGGGATAGGAGCGCTGGTCTTCTGAAAAAACCGTATCACCGCAGAAGGAACAACGGCTGCCGCACAGGGGGGACCCGAAAACCTCATGACAATCCCTGCCGATCACCTCTTCCCTGGGAAAACCCGTAATCCGCTCCGCCTCACGGTTGAAAACAAAAATCCTGCGAGCGGTATCATGGGCCACAATACCCGTATCCAGGTTATCCAGAACCCTGAGAAGATTTTCCTTTGAAAACAGAATGTCATCCACTGAAGAGTGGGTCATGGGACTTTTGCCTCGTTTCTGACCTTTGCCTGTAACACCGTCAGGTATCTCTGAAGCGCAGAAATACCGCCCTGAAAACACAACGGCGCATGAAAGGAATGCTGTATCATGGAGCCAGGGCCATACGCAAAGCCCCCAGGGCATTGCCCACCCCATGGTGCTCCGGCAGAATCAACTCCGCACCCAGGGCTTGGGCCACATCCGGTAAAAGATATCCCGCAGCCGCGCCAATCCCCACGAGAGGACCCTTCAGGGTAAAACGGATATCCAGAATATCATGGGACCTGCGTTCCGGCCAGAAGGCGGAAAAGGCCTTGCCCGTCTGCAAACGCACAAGAAAATCCACAATGGCGTCCTCAATGCGGCGGGCCACATCGGCCAGCAGCTCATGGCAAAAACGCTCTGTGTTCATACCCAGGGCCTCGCCCAGAATCCCTGCGCCGACAAGGGAGGCTTCCTGGTTTCCGAAATCCAGAAGCCCCAAGGCATGGAGAGCGTCCGTCGGCGTAAAGGCGATGCGCTGTATGCTTCCCCTGCGCAGTCCCGCAGCCATTCTGTCTTTAAGAACCATTTCCGGCACCCCCAGGGCATCGCACAGCTGGCCCATGCCCATGGGACCATAATCCATGAGTATGGCCCAGAGAGGATCCGCAGTCCCGGCCTCAGGCACAGCCCTCAGACAGGCGGCATTGGCCCTTGCATCCATCCAGCCTTCCGGAGGAAAGCCTTCGGCCATGCACAGCGGAACAGCACGCTCAGGCCCCACCATCAGTTCTTTTTTTTCCATGCGCACAAAGGAGTCTCCACCAATGCCCACCGTGTGCATGGATACCGCAGGCACATGGGTTTCCCAGACCCCGATACGGCTGCCATCCGTATCCACCAGAGGTCTGCCATGGCGGATGCGGGTGATGTCCGTTGTGGTGCCGCCCACATCCACCACCAGAGCTTCCCCCTTTTCCACCACCGAAGCGCCGAACCAGGCCGTCGCCGCAGGACCGCTGGCCACTGTGCTGGCGGCCTGCTGTACAGCGCCCTCCACATCCATGCAGCCGCCATCCCCCCGGACCACCCGCAGCCCCTTGTCCAGGCCATACCCCCGGAGGGTGTCCAGAACTCCATGGAGAAAATCCTGCATCCTGGACATCAGTCTTGCGTTAAGAACCGTTGTTGCTGCACGAGCTTCCAGGCCAGGTCGCGCACTCACCTCATGGGAGCAGAACACAGGCTTGGGATCCACCATGGAAATGGCCTTGGCTGCCACCTTTTCATGGGCGGGATTGGCAAAACTCATGGCGGAAATCACCGCATAGGCATCCACCTTGCCCCGGAAAAACAGCACTCCGTCAAGGAGTCCTTCCACATCCAGGGGACTTTCCTCCTCACCCAGCACCGTGTGTCCGCCCTCCACCTGCTTGATTCCCGCCACAGGAAGCTCCAGATGCTTGTCAAGGCCAATCACAAAAAGCCCCACATCCGCGCCCTGGCCTTCCACAATGCTGTTTGTGGCCAAGGTGGAGGAAACAGCGATGCACCCTATTTTTTCCGGAGAAAAAACCACCTTTTCCCGCAAGGCCTCCAGAACCCGGCGCAGACAGATCTGCAGATCCTGATGGGTGGTAGGCGTTTTTGCTGTGGCCAGCACCTGCTTTGTTTCAAGATCCATGAGAACGGCATCCGTATAGGTGCCGCCCGTATCCATGCCAATGCCGTAATTTGTCATTTCCTTGCCATCCATATAAAGTAAATCGCAGATAAGATATTGATCTTGCAATGAACAGAGGTTTTGTGGAGCCCGCATACAGGGCTGGATGCGCGCAATCAGAATCCTTTTCCATAAGACCCTTGGCTGACCGATCCATCCCTTCTCGCATACCACAAGTAAGGCCTCTTTACGAGACAGGAAAAACCTGGCTTTTTAAAATCTTTCTTCCCTTGGGCCAACCCGGCCAAACATGCTATGCTGATTCAATTCAGAAAGGGAGATCCATGGCCTACAGCCTGCGCATTCTCACACCCAGAAATCATACCCCTTCCCTGGGCCAACTCCAGGCCGACCTTGCAAGCGCCTTTCCCGGCATGGAGCTCCTGCCCGAGGATGACGCTCCGCCATCCTGGAGCACCCTTCTCGTCCGTCACCCCGATGGAGAAGATCTTGCGCTCCTGTGCCGCGTTGCCCTTGACGCCACCCCCGCAGGTCTCGCCAGACAAGGGCGGATCCGTGAAGAGGTTCGAAGTGGCCGTCCCGTATCCGCAGCCCGATGGCTGGATCGCTATCTTAAAAAAGTCCGCGTTCTCTACGAAATCCACCCCATGGAAGAGGTAAATTTTTCCCAGGGATGGGACATACTCCTTGCCCTGCGCCTTTCCCTCTGGGAACAGGTCCGGGGCATACTCCACACACGGGATGAAGGCTTCACCAATCCCGCAGGAGACCTCATTCTCTGGCAGTATCCCGCTTCCGCCACAGGTGTGGTTCCGGCTGCGATTTACCGTTTCGGACACTTTCGTTCCTTTTCCCTGAACCTTGCCAGCCCCAGGCACAGACATGCCTTTTTTCAAGGAAAGATCCCCGCTCCCTGAACCCAGGAAGGAAAAACCCCATGCAACCTGTCCCCAAACCCCTTTTTTCCTGCCTTGCCCTTTTTTTCGGACTTCTCCTCTTTGCTCACACCAGCCCTGCAACCATGGGAGGCCCCATACCCGAGAGCCTCAAACCCTGGATTCCCTGGGTTGAGGATCAGGACAAAACCCGTCTTTGTCCGACCGGAACCGATGAAACCCCCCTTTGCATCTGGCCGAACACCCTCACCCTTCGTCTGGACGATCAGGGAGCCCGCTTTTCCATGGACTGGGAAGTCTTCTCCGAAAGTGCGGTTCCCCTTCCCGGCGATGAGGGCCTGATGCCCCGGGACGTCCGGGTAAATGGCTCCCTCCACCCTCTTCTTGTGGAAAAAAACCTTCCCCTTGTATACCTGAAGCCCGGCGCTCACCGCCTGGAAGGCCGATTTTCCTGGCCCCGCATCCCGGACACCCTTCAGCTCCCTCCGGAAATCGCCCGCATCCAGGTGTACAGAGACAACAGACTTCTCAGTAATCTGCTGCGGGATGAGCGGGGAAGACTCTGGCTCCGACAACCCGCCTCCGTACACACCGAAGCCGCAGAACATCGGCGTACCAGCATCCGGATTTATCGGAAAATCCAAGACGGCCACCCCCTGGAAATGGAAACCCGTATCCAGCTTGCCGTTTCCGGTGAACCCCGCCAGGAGACCCTTCCCATTCCCCTGCCCGAAAACAGCGCCCTGGTTCTGGTGGACAGCCCTCTCCCCCTGAAACCTTCCATGGCCGAGGGCCTGGTTGTGGATCTTAAGCCCGGAAACTTCACCCTGCGCCTCATCCATCTTCTCTCAGGAAATGATCCGCGTCTTTCTGTACCAGGCCGTCAGATGGACGAAATCTGGGTTTTTGTGCCCAGGCCCGAACTCCGGGCTGCGGAACTTCAGGGTGGAAAATCCATAGATCCCCGTCAGACTTCCCTTCCCCATGAATGGAAATCCCAGGCGGCCTACGCCATGGACACCCAGGCCAGCCCCTCCCTCCATATCCGGGAAAGCAGACCTGAGCTGCCCGAAGACAGACTCCACATGAAACGGGATATCTGGCTTGACTTCAACGGTCAGGGCGCTACTGTCCGGGATCAGATCACAGGCCTTCTCCACTCCCGCCGCTATCTGGGTATGGAAGCCGCAGGCCCCCTTCTGCCCGGACGCATCACCTATCTCGGCCAGGATCGCCTCATCACCCTGCATGAACAGCTGCAGGGCATCGCCCTGCCCCCAGGCCCCCTCTCCCTTACTGCCATCAGCCGCATGGACCAGCCCGTTTCCGGCAAAAAACTACCCTTGGGCTGGCAAGCCACCCTGGAAAATCAGGATATCACCCTGCACCTGCCCCCAGGCTGGCACCTGGCCACCATCCAGGGAGGCAGAACGGCGGATCAGAACAGCCTTTTTTCCCGATGGACCCTCCTCGATTTCTTTTTCCTTGTTCTTCTTTCCGGTGCTGCCCTGAAAATCTGGGGAATCCGCTGGGGGCTTGCCTTTGCCATCGCCATCGCCTTTTTCCACCACAGCTTTCCCCTGCCCCTGCCCTACTGGTTTTTCCTGGCTGCCACCGCAGCTCTCGGTAAATACTTCAGCGCACGCAGACCCCACCCCTGGGCCCTGGCAATCCTTTCCGGCCTGCACCTTTTCCTTCTCCTTGCAGCCGTTCTCGCAGCCCTGCCCTATGCTGCGGAGCAGATCCGAACGGCCCTCTATCCCCAGCTGGAACGCCTTGAAAGAAGAAGCTCCTGGGATCCCCATTCCCCCGCTTTCACGGAGCCCTTCCTTGGGGCCGAATCCCTGGAACATCCGGAAAGCGCCCCTCCCAGAATCCTGCGAAGCGCCAAATCCATGGATGCCGTGCCTCTGGCCGCCATGGCGCCCGAAGACAGACCCAAGCTTCCCCCGGTCACCCAGACAGGTCCCGGGATTCCGGACTGGCAATGGCGAAGCATCCCCATACAAACAGGCTTTGCAGGCCCTTCCCACAGCCTCACCCTGCTTCTGATCCCTCCCTTGGCCGCCTCCCTGGCCGCCTTTTTCCGTGTGGCCTTTGCGGCGCTGGTTCTGGCCCGTCTGGCCGCAGGTTTCCCTTATACGGCTCCTCCCCTGCGCAGGGCCGCAGCCATACTCCCCGCCCTCTTTTTCCTTTCCCCCCTTGCCCTCGGCAAGGCCCAGGCGGATTTTCCACCTGAATATCTCCTCAGGGAGCTTAAAGAAAAAATTACCACCCGCCCCGCCTGCCACCCCCACTGCGGTCGAAGCGGCCCCGCCATCCTCACCCTGGACAGCCCGGACACCCGCAAGCCCGCCTTTATCCTGGAACTGGAACTCCATGCAGGAAGCCCCCTGGCCTTTGCCCTTCCGGAAACGGATCCTTCCCTGCCCACTCCCACCTTTGCCCTCAACGGAGAAAATCCTTCTGTGCTTCGCTGGCATGGACGCAGCCTTGTTGTTCTCAAACCGGGTATACACAGGCTACGCATGACAGGCGATCTTCCCAGAGGCCGTTTCCGTGTAAACTTTCCCGCCCCTCCGGACAGCCTCAGCCTCCAAGCACCAGGCTGGCGAGTGGAGGGGCTTTCCGGTGACGGCCGCATCCGGGATATGCTGACCTTCACCCCCGCCGGAGAAAGCCCTCCGGATCTTGTCGCCGAAGAACCGGACATTCTGCCCTTTGTCCGGGTCCATCGAAGCATCCACAGGGGCCGGGAGTGGGAGGTCCACACCTCTTTATCCAGGGCCTATCCGGGAAAAGGCAGCGGCCATGTCCGCATCCCCCTGCTGCCCGGAGAAACCATACTCCGGGAAGGGCTGACCATCCGGGATGGTCATGTGGAGGTCCCCATCCCTCCCTTTGGACAAAACCTTTCCTGGGAAAGCCGTCTGCCGGAAAAGGACAACCTCCGTCTCCAGATGGCCCAGACCCTGGATTTCGGGGAATCCTGGGAAATCCTCGGGGATACGGACCGGGCCTTACGCTTTTCTGGGGACACGGCCCCTCCCAGGACTACGGGTCGGGGCCTTCTCTGGCAACCCCTTCCCGGACAGCATCTGGATATTCTTTTTCCCGCAATCCCCCCTGCGCCGGGTCCCATTCTCACCACAGAAAAGCTTCTGATCAAGCTGGACGCAGGTAAAGAGCGCAGACGTCTCGTTATTGAGGCCAGCATACGCTCCGGCAAAGCCCTGCAGCATCCCATCACAGGCCCTGAAAAGGGCGTTCTCCAGGAACTTCGCATCAATGGAGAAATCCAGCCCCTGCCCAGAGAAAACGAGCCCCTGCTCCTTTCCCTCACTCCGGGTTCGCATACCCTTATTGCGGTATGGGAGCTTCCCCAGGCCAGAAATGCTTTTTCCCCCCAGCGCATCCGCATGCCCACCCTTAACCTGGATATGCCCACGGTCAACATTCTTCAGGAAATGCACCTGGATCCCGGACAATGGCTCCTCTGGACCTATGGGCCTCTGCTGGGACCTGGGGTACGCATCTGGGGATGGGTTCTCCTGGTTCTTGCGGGAAGCCTTCTTTTCGCCCTCAAAGTCAGGCTTTCTCCCCTGCGCACCCGGGATTGGATCCTTCTCGGTCTTGGCCTTGCGCCCCTCTCGCCCCTGGCCATCCTCATTGTCGTTGCAGGATTCTTTCTTCTTCACTGGCGCAGCACCCAGACCCAGAACCTGGGAAAGGCGCACAATCTCCTGCAATGCGGCCTTTGTATCCTCCTTTTCACCATGGGGCTTATCCTCCTGGCCGCTGTCCGGAACGGGCTCCTCGGCGTGCCGGACATGCAGATCGCAGGCAACGGTTCCTCACCGCACCTCCTGCGCTGGACCGCAGACCGCAGCAACGGCGCCCCTCCTGGGGCGGGAGTGTGGCTTCTGCCCCTTTCTTTCTGGCGGATTTTCATGTTCGCCTGGGCCCTCTGGCTGGCGGCCCGGGTTCTCTCCTGGGCACCCTGGGCCTGGCGGGCCCTGCTCACCGGTGTTGCCTGGCAGGGAAAAACAAAAACCAGACCGGAAGATACGGGACTGCGCCTGGATCTTCCCCAATCCCAGGTCTCAGATCCAGCCCCAAAGGCGGACAGGCCCGACCCTGCAATATCCTGAACATTTACAGGAGGCTTATTCGATAAACGTTCAATAAAAATCCTTGCCCTGGTATGCGGATTTTGCAATAAGGCGGCATTCAAGATCTGAAGCATAAATCAGGAGGAAAAAATGTCATCGTCCACAGAAGCCGCCTCTGACCACACCCTGTTCGTGAAAACCCATCGGAAAGAAGCGGACCTTGAGCTGGCGGCAAGGTCCCGCTCTTCCATTGCCGCCTATCCCATGGGCCTGCTGCTCTTTTATTTTCTGACCCCCTTCAGTAAGGACCTTCCCCTTTTTTTCTGGACCCTCTGCGCCGCCGTACTGATCATCACCCCCCTGCGCTTTTTTGTGGCCAGAAAAACCGAACAAAACTATGATGATGCGCCCCTTTTCTGGCATCGCCTGTTTCTTCTCGGGAATTACAGCATCGCTTTTTTCTGGGGACTCACAGCCTTTGTATCCCTTCAGCACTACGGCCTTGAGTGGGTCTCTCTTCTTGTGGTGCTTTCCGTCTGCGGCCTTGGCGCCGGGGCCAGCTCTTCCATGTCTCCCAGGCTCTCTGTGGCTTTTGTCTTCACCCTCCTGGTCATCGGGCCCAACATCCTCTGGGGACTGATGCACGGAGAATCCGTTTCCCTTGCCTTTTCCGCCTTTATCCTCTTTTTCTTTGCCATGCTCATCATGGTGACCCGCTCCAACCACAGATGGTACTGGACAGGTCTTAAGGACAAGATCCGCATTGGGGAGCAAAGCCGAAAGCTTGAACTTCTCTTTGCTGCTATGGGGGAGAAATCCGGCCACCTCGGGCAGTCCGCCGCAACCCTCAAGGAAATCTCCGGAGAAACGGCAAAGGATACCGAAGCCCTTTTCACCAAATCGGAAACCGTCACCCAAGCCACGGACACCATGCGCCGGAACATCCAGGGGGTGGCCGCGGCCATGGATCAGGCCACAAACAACCTCAACTCCATTGCTTCTGCTGTGGAGGAAATGACCGCCACCATCCAGGAGATCGCCCACAGCACCCAGAACGCCAGCCGCATCACCCATGAAGCCGTCCAGAAAGCCACCCTGTCCACGGAAAAAATCCGGGTGCTGGGCCAGGGCGCCGCAGCCATTGGCCGCATCACAGAAGTGATTACGGAAATTTCCGAGCAGACCAATCTTCTGGCCCTGAACGCCACCATTGAAGCCGCCCGCGCCGGAGATGCGGGCAAGGGTTTTGCCGTCGTGGCCAATGAGATCAAAAACCTCGCCCGCCAGACGGCCGAAGCCACCCTGGATATCCGGCGACAGATCGAAGAAATCCAGAGCGCCACCCAGACCAGCATCGGTGATATCTCCGCCATTTCCACGGTGGTGAACCAGGCCAACGAAGGGGTGGCTTCCATTGCTTCCGCTGTGGAAGAGCAATCCGTGACCATGCAGGAAATCGCCCGACACATTACCCAGGCCACGGCCGGGATCCAGGAAGTCACCACCCGTGTCACCCAAAACGCCCACAACGCCGCTGCCATCACGGAAAACATCCGGGAAGTCCGGGAAACCAGCCGCAAACTTGCGGACAATGGCAGAACCGTGGATACCCGGGCCGCAGAACTCAGCCATATTTCCAAGGCTCTCAATACCCTTGTCACCTCCTGAAAACCTCCTCCGCAGGCGAGACCGCAAGCCAGGGCCTCGCCTGCGTCCACATTTCCCACCGTTCTGAACCCGTCCTTCCTTTCGCTGGAAAACCCAAAAAAACGGCTGGTACCGGATAAAAAAGAAACAGCCTTCCCACGTTGCGCCTCATCCTGGATACTTTTTAAACAGAGTGCTGTCCCTTTCCCCCCCAAAACCCTTTATTTTCTTACGGTCCGGATTTTGCTACACTCTTGCGGCATTGGTCCCCGGGCCAGACATACGCCGCAAACCTCCAACGGGATTTTTTCTTGATATGAAAGCTGCGGAAATCTTTTCCAACCGGTTCTGGGCCTCCTTCCCACCCTGGGTTGTCGCCGGCGCCTCCCTCGTTCTTTTCCCCCTTGTGGGATTTGCCACCTTCAATACCATTCAGAGTCAGAAGGAAAGCGCCTATCGCCTCCTGCTGGAAAAGGGAGCTGCCCTCATCCGCGCCTTTGAGGCAGGCACACGCACGGGCATCGCCACGGCCCAGTGGCAGGGATTCAGGCTCCAGCACCTTCTCCAGGAAACGGCCCGACAACCCGATATCCGGTACCTGTTTGTGATCCGTGAAAACGGTACCATCATCGCCCACAGCCAACCGGAGCGGGTTGGCATGCAGATCCAGCAGACTCTCCTGCCCCCCCCTCCCCAGGTCCAGGAAAGTTTTGATTCCGGACGTACCCGCAACATCCTCTACTGGCGCATCCTCCAGAGCAGTGACAATCCACCGGTTTTTGAAGTGTACCGTCCCTTTCTCCCGGATCCGGATCAGGATAACCTCCTCCAGCAGCGTCTGCGCCTTCTTACAGGGCTGGACCCCGTTCTCGCCGCCATGCCTCGCATGCCCGAAGAAAAACTCATGATTTTCATCGGACTCGACATGCACAACGTGGAGCGGGCCCGGGTATCTGACATGTGGCATTCTCTCCTGATGAGCGGCATGATGCTCCTTGTGGGGTTTGCAGGGATTGTCTTTGTACTCCTGTTCCAGAGTTTTCAGCTCACCCGCAGCACCCTTTCCCGGGTCAGGGCCTTTTCCAACCACCTTGTGGAAAACATGCCCATGGGACTCATGGCCTTTGACGACAGGCTCATGCTCAAAACCCTCAATCCCTTTGCAGAAAAACTCTTACGCATTGCCCCCCCCCTTCCCGGAACCCCGGCCCGCATGGTACTTCCTCCCCCGCTTTTCGACTTTCTCCTTTCTGCGGATATTCATTCTCCGGCCCTTTCGGGTGAAGGCCTTTATCGGGAAATTCCCTGTCTCCGGGAGGACACCCCCCTGCGCCTGGAAGCCTCCCTCTCCCGCATCGCTCCCGCAGGGGAAGACGAAACCGGCGGCATCATGCTTCTCATCCGGGATCTTTCCGAAATCGACGCCCTAAGAAAAGAAATTCTCCGGAACCAGCGCCTGGTCACCGTGGGTAAACTGGCCGCAGGGGTGGCCCATGAAATCCGAAACCCCTTGAGTTCCATCAAAGGCTTTGCCACCCTGTTCCGCCAACGCCATGGCAACAACCCGGAAGAATGCAAGATTGCCGATATCATGATCCAGGAAGTGGACCGCCTCAACCGAGTGGTGGGGCAGCTTCTGGATTTTTCAAGGCCCGTGGTCCTCTCCAGGCGATGCGCCTGCATCCGCAACCTTGCCGAAGCCACCTTGCAGCTGGTCAGCTCCCTTGCGGCCAACGCGCAGGTTGATCTTGAAAATCGGATTTCCGAAGACCTGCATCTCTATCTTGACGAAGACCGCATCCGGCAGGTACTCTTGAACCTCTTTCTCAATGCCATCGATGCCATGAAAGACGGCGGCATTCTCACCGTTTCCAGCCAGGTTCTGGATACGGAGGTCCGCATTGAAGTCCGTGATACGGGCAGAGGCGTGGAAGAAAACGCCCTGCCTCATATTTTTGACCCCTACTTCACCACCAAGTCTTCGGGTACGGGTCTTGGCCTTGCCATCGCCCACAACATCATGGAAGCCCACCACGGCAAAATTGTGGTATCTTCCACGCCCCAGCAAGGCAGCGCCTTTACCCTTATTTTTCCTGGAAAGGATATTCAGGATGCGTCCTGCCATCCTCATCGTGGATGATGATCACGCCCACAGAACCATGCTGGAAACCATGGTTAAAACCTGGGCCTACGAAACCCACACCGCAGACGACGGCGATACAGCCATTGCTGCGGTGGAAAAACGCGCCTTTGACCTGATTCTCATGGACATCCGCATGGTGCGCATGTCTGGGATTGAGGCCCTGGACGCCATACGCAAGATCAACCCCGCCATTCCCATTGTCCTCATGACGGCCTATGCCTCCGTGGATACGGCCGTGGAAGCCTTAAAAAAAGGCGCCTACGACTACCTCACCAAACCTCTGGATTTTGAAAAACTGAAAATCACCCTGCTCCGCGCCATGGAACATGTGCGGCTCAAGGATGAGAACTACAGGCTGAAGGCCCAGGCCGGAGAGCTCTTTGACCGCAGAAACATTGTGGGCAACAGCCCGGCCATGCGTCAGCTCCTTGAAACCCTCACCCAGGCGGCTCCGGCGGAAGCCACCGTTCTCATCACCGGGGAATCCGGCACAGGAAAAGAGCTGGTGGCCGGAGCCATCCATTACAACAGTCCCCGAAGAAACGGTCCCTTTGTGAAGATCAACTGTGCGGCCATCACAGAAACCCTTCTCGAATCCGAACTTTTCGGCCACGAAAGGGGGGCCTTCACCGGTGCGGACAGGAGAAAGGAAGGCCGTTTTGTTCAGGCCCACGGCGGCACCCTTTTTCTCGATGAAATCAGCTCCATGCCCATGAGCATGCAGGCCAAGCTTTTACGGGTTCTGCAGGAAAGGGAACTCACGCGGGTGGGGGGGGAAGAGGTCATTCGTCTGGATGTGCGGGTGGTGGCGGCCACCAACGTACCCCTGGAAGACATGGTGAAGGAGGGATCCTTCCGGGAGGATCTCTATTACCGTCTGAATGTCGTGACCCTCAGGCTGCCCGCCTTACGGGAAAGACGGGAGGATATTCCCCTGCTGGCCGACCGTTTTCTCAAGGATTTTTCCGAAAAAAACCGCAAAGACATCAAAGGGTTTTCTCCCCAGGCCATGGATCGCATGCTTCGCCACAGCTGGCCAGGCAATGTACGGGAACTGATGAACGCCATTGAAAGGGCGGTGGTGCTGTCCACAGGGGCTTATCTGGATGCAGCCATTCTTCTGCCGGACTTTTCCAGCACAGACAGCCTGCCTGTCCTTGCACCCCAGGAAGCCGAAGCCATTGTGCCTTTGGAAGAAGTAGAAAAGGCCACCATCATCCGAACCCTGAACGCCCTGGACGGCAACAAAAGTGAAACCGCAAGGCAGCTTGGCATCACGCGCAAGACCCTGCACAAAAAACTCAAAAGCTATGGGATGATGCCGGACAGCACCCCTTAAAAAAAACGCCACTCCGTATGTTCCAGCACAATCCGGATTCCGATTCCCATAAGCACAAGCCCGCCCAGCACCTCAGCCCAGACGCCAACACCAAAGCTCTTTGCCATGCGGTAGCCCCAGAACATACCCAGGCCGGTCATAAAAAAGGCCACAAGGCCAATGACCAGGAGAGGAAGGGTTGCGGAAATCTCCATAACAGAAAGGGAAAAGCCTACGGCCAGGGCGTCAATGCTTGTGGCCACGGATAAAAGAACCAGGGTCATCCCCCGCGTGGGATCCACCCCTTCTTCCATCCCCTCCTCTCCCTGAAGACCCGATCGGATCATGTTGATCCCCACGAGCCAGAGCAGCCCGAAGGCCAGCCAGTGATCCCAGGGCTGGAGAAAATCCCGTAATCCCAGGCCAAAGCTCCAGCCAAGCCCGGCCATGCCTGCCTGAAAAAAACCAAAATGCCAGGATAACCGCAGCATCGTCCTCGGCCCGATCCGTTTCATCCGAATGCCTGCGGCAAGGGCAACGGCAAAGGCATCCACGGCAAGGGCCAGGGATATGGCAAGCAGATGAAAAAGGGTCATGCCTTACCGCCTACAGGGTCAGATAGGAAGAAAGGGGCAGGGCGCGGAAAGCAAGGGCCAGAATGAACACCCCTCCCGCGCACTCGGAAAAAGGACGTATCCAGGGAAAATCCCCCATAAAACGCCCCAGGAACAGGCCACCAAAGGCCATTCCCATACCCACCCCCGCAGCAAGAGAGGCCAGGGTCACCATGGCATGGGGCAGGATAGAAAGGCCCACACCCACGGAAAAGGCATCCAGACTGAGAATCAGGGCCAGAGGCAGAAGGGAAAAACGACAATAGCGCGCCACGCACACGCCCCGACGAAGACCACAGCGGATACGGTTTCCGCCGATTCCGAAAAGCAGGACAAAAACCAGCCAGGGATACCAGCCGGACAACCAGACTCCGGCCGCCTGCCCCAGGGTCCAGCCTGCCAGGAGCATGCCTCCTTGGAAAAAACCAAGAACTCCGGAAAAACGGAATGCCCGTCCCCATGCCACCCTTTCCATACGAAGTCCCTGGCTCAGGGAAAGGACAAAGGCGTCCGTTGCAAGGATCATGGAAATAAGAAGCATCTGAACGGGACACATGGGGAACCTCCCCTCTGCTGAATGATCCGGCCTGACCTTTCACCACCGGCTCCTGCCCCTTCTTTTCGGCGCCTGGCCCAAAAAGCTTAAAAATCGAATGTTTTAAGCCTGTCGCCCTGGAAAGAGCACCCTGTCCCTGTTTCAATGCAACAAACATGCCTGCTCCAGAAAAACCCTTACCCGCCTCCCCTGTTCCGGCGGAAGCACGGATACGGGCAGTCGGGAAGTAAGGGTAAAACCTGCGTCAAAATACAGATCCACACGGAAAAACGCGCCAAAAAAACGGCGTTCCCCCACCCGGGCCCAAAGCCAGGGGGAAGTTTTTTCCCCCTTCTTTTCCCCTTCAGTCCCCAAAATCCCTACCCCTTGCCCCTGCATCCCATCTTCCAGCAGGCGGACGCGCTCCGGCCGGATAAGAAGGCCTGCGTCAGCGGGCAGATCCGGAAAAAAAGCCCGAAGGACCGGGGGTAACTCCTCTGCGGAGAAAACATTGGGCTCTCCCAGAAAACGCGCCACAGCGAGACTTCCGGGATTCATGGAAAGGATTTCGGGCGTATCCATGCGCACCAGACGCCCTTCCAGCAATACGGCAATGCGGTCTCCCAGAAAAAAGGCTTCTTCCTGATCATGGGTAACAAAGATGGCGGTAAGCCCTCTTTTTTTAAGAATCCATCGCAGGTCCCGGGCCAGACGCTCCCGCAGGTTGCGGTCCAGGGCCGCCAGAGGCTCATCCAGAAGCAGAAGCTTCGGAGAGGGCGCAAGGCTCCGGGCCAGAGCCACTCGCTGACGCTCGCCGCCGGAAAGTCCGTTCACACGCCGCCTTTCCATACCGGAAAGCCCCACAAGATCCAGCATTTCTCCCACCCTGTCCCGGATATCCCGTTTGGCCATACCCGCCATGCGCAGGCCAAAGGCCACATTGGCACCGACATGAAGGTGGGGAAAAAGGGCCGCGTCCTGAAAAACCAGGCCCACGCCTCTCTGGTGAGGGAGCAGTGGCCCCAGATCCAGGCCGGAAAGGCGCACCCAGCCTGCATCCGGATTTTCAAGCCCTGCAAGGATGCGCAGCAGCGTGGTCTTTCCACCTCCTGAGGGTCCCAGGAGGGTCAGAATCTCCCCTTCCGCAAGACAAAGGGAAACCCCGTCCAGGGTTTTCAGGGGTCCATGCCATTTTTCAAGATCTTTCACTTCAAGCAGAATACGCATCATTCATCCTGTGCACCGCCCGCCCGCATCAGCCCCATGAGACGGGAAATCAGCCAGAAGCTGCCTGCCGTCATAATCATAAGCCAAACTCCCATGGCCATGGCCTTGGCATAGTTCAGGGGACCGGGATGGGAAAGGTAACGGTAGATACTCACCGGCAGGGTGGCAAGCTCAGGCCGTACGGCAAAAAGGCTGGCTCCGAACTCTCCCAGACTCACGGTAAAGGCAAAAAGAGCCGCAACGCCCACCGCAGGCAGCACCAGGGGCAGCTCCACCCGCCACCAGGAGGTCCAGGGCGAAGCCCCAAGGGTGGTGGCTGCTTCCCGGAGATCCCTGGGCACACTGCGCAAAGCGGGCAGAAGCACCCGCATCACAAAGGGAAAGCCCACAAGACTGTGGGCCAGAATGACCAGAAGGGGGGTTCCCCGCAGATCCAGGGGCCAGTGCAGGGCCAGAATAAAGCCCAGTCCCAGCGGTACGGCGGAGGTGGCCAGGGGCAGCATGAACAGAGATTCGGTCACAGCCCGGAAACGGGAATCCCGGCCAGAAAGAAAAAGGGCCGCGCAGAGGCCCATGCCCAACCCCAGGCCCAGGGACCCCAAGGCAAAGAAAAGGGAGTGGCCCATGGCCGCAGCAGGGGATACCAGAAAAAGACCATCCCCCACCTCCCGGAAAAGTGCGGTGTACGCGCCAAAGGACCAGGCATCCCCACCCGCAGGGAGGCTGTCGCCATGGCCAGCAGGGGCAGGGCGATGAGAAACCCGGAAACCAGAGCCAGAGTTCCGGCAAGACGGCTTCGTCGGCCCCCTCCCTGCCGTTGCCGTCCTCCGGAAAAGGCCATGGTGGTGCGAAAACGCCTTTCCAGACGCCCTTGCACGGCAATCACCATAAAATTGAGCGCCAATTGCACACAGGCCAGAAGGGCGGCCACAGGAAGCTGAAAAAGATGCACCGCCCTGCGGTAGATTTCCGTTTCCAGGGTGTTCATGGCTGGCCCGCCCAGCATGAGGATCACGCCAAAGCTTGAAAAGCAGAACAGAAAAACCAGAAGCGAGGCGGAAAAAAGAGCAGGAGCCAGAAGGGGCAGCGCCACATGCATAAGACCCTTCACATTTCCCGCCCCCAGAACCCGCGCCGCTTCCCATACGGATTCGGGGATTCGCGCCCAGAAACCACCCACAATACGAAAAACCACCGCGTAATTAAAAAAACCATGGGCCAGAATCACAAGCATCAGGGAGTCTTCCAGGAAGAGGGGTCTTCCCCACAGAAAACGGGAAAAATCCGCAAAAAGCCCCGAAGGCCCAAGCAGAGACAAAAAAGCCGCAGCCACCACCACCGCAGGCAGCACAAAGGGCAGGCTTGCGAGCAGAGCAAAAAGATTCCTTCCCGGAAAGGAACAGCGGGCCCAGGCCCAGGCTCCGGGCAGGGCGATCACCAGGGTAAAAAAAGTGGAGAGCAAGGCTTGCCAGAAGGTAAAGCCCAGGATGCGGAACAGATCACCACTGCCCAGAAAACGGAAAAGTCTTGGATCCCCGGCCTCAAGGCCCCGGAATCCAAGACTTCCGATGCAGATCAGGGGATAAAAATACACATAGGCCAGAAAAAGGGCCGGAAGGAGAAACAAAAAGCCCTTTACCACAAAAGCCCGTTTCACCGGAGTACCACCCGGGTCCATTCATCCATCAGGGTTTCCCGCAGGGCATCCATGCGCTCTGGTGAAAGCCCGCCCTGGCCCTCCAGTTTTCTGGCGTGGCGGGTGAACACCTCGGGAAGGGCGGCCTTTTCATTGGCGGGAAACATGAACATAGCCAAGGGGATGCTTTCCTGCACAGGCAGATCCAGCATCCAGTCCAGCCAGAGGGCGGCCAGATCCGGCACAGCCGTTCCCTTCAGAATCCCGGCAAACTCCACCTGCCGAAATCCCGTTCCAGGAGCCGTGATAGCGGCTGTGGGGCTTTCCTCCGGCTTTTTATCAGAAAAGTGTACCTCCGCCGCAGGACTTGAGGCATAGCTGACCACAAGGGGTCTGTCCCCCTTGGAGGCAGCCGTGAAATGCCCCCAATAGGCTTCCTTCCAGGAGGACACCACCTTTACCCCATTGGCCCGCAGCCCTTTCCAGAAATCAAGGTACCCCTCCTCACCAAAGGTCGCCACTGTGGCCAGCAAAAAGCCAAGACCCGGAGACGAGGTGGCCGGATTCTGCACAACAAGAAGATTCTTGTATGCGGGCTTAAGAAGGTCGGCAAGGCTTTCGGGAGGCGCAAGCTTTCTTTCCGCAAACCAGGCCTTGTCATAATTAAGGCAGACATCCCCATGGGCCACGGGCAGAAGCCGGAAGGAGGCATCCATTTTCAGGGCTTCAGGAACGGATTCCAGAAGGGCGGAGGCGTGGGGTTCGAAAATATCCGCAGCCAGAGCCCGGCCCATGAAGGTGTTGTCCACGCCGTAAAAGACATCCGCCATGGGTTTCCCCCGGCTCAGGATAGCCTGATTCAGGGCTGCGCCCGTGCCTCCGGCTTTCAGAAAACGTACCTTCACCCCATGGGTTTCTTCAAAGGCCCGCACCAGAGCGGCATCCAGGGTAAAGCTGTCATGGGCCATGACCCGCAGAACCCGCCCCTCCGAAGCCTGAAGGGGAAGAACGCCAAGACAGCCCAGGGCAAGCAGCCAGAAAATTTTCCGGAAAAACCCCATCTTCCCCTCCTCTTCCTACAGGCTTCTGGATTTTTCCATGGCCCTTTTGAATCCGGGCATAGCACCTGTGATGGTGGCATCGGATACACAAAAGCTTAAACGGAAATGCCCAGGTCCACCAAAGCCGGAACCAGGAACGGCCAGCACCTTTTCTTCCTGCAAAAGACGGACAAAGGCCACATCATCGGCAATGGGACTTTTGGGGAAAAGATAAAAAGCGCCTGCGGGCAGGGTGAATTCATAACCCGCCTCCCGAAGTCCATCACAGAGCAAGCTGCGCTTGCGAGCGTATTCGCCAATGTCCACGGTCACGCCCTGGAGCTGGCCCACCACCCGCTGCATGAGGGCAGGAGCATTCACAAAACCAAGGATACGGTTGGCCAAGGCCATACCCGCCATGAGACGATCCCGGGCGTCCGCCGCAGGACAGATGGCCACATATCCGATACGCTCACCCGCCAGGGAAAGGTCCTTGGAATAGGAAGTGGTCACCAGGGTATTGCGGTAACAGGGAAAAACACCAGGGACTTCCAGGCCTTCATAGGTAATTTTCCGGTAGGGTTCATCGGAAATGAGGTACAGCGTACGGCCCAGGGCAGCGCTCTTCTGATCCAGCATCCGACCCAGGGCTTCCAGGCTTTCCCTGGAATAAATCTGGCCTGTGGGGTTATTGGGCGAATTGATGAGCACGGCCCGCGTCCGATCACAGATTCCCGCTTCAATGGCAGCAAGATCCAGCGTGAAATCCGGTTTGGTTTTCACCACCTTCACACTGCCCCCATGATTATCCGCATAAAAATTGTATTCCACAAAATAGGGCGCAGGCGTGACCACCTCATCGCCTGGCTCCAGAATACTCTTCAGAATCACATTCAGGCCGCCCGCAGCGCCACAGGTCATGAGAATTTCATCTGCGGTCACGGTCATCCCCTGCTCCAGGCTCACCTGGGCTGCAACCTTTGCCCGCACATCCGGATAACCGGGGTTGGGCATATAGCCATGGATCATTTCCGGATTGTCCGCAGCCACAGCTTCAAGGGTTTTACCAAAAGCCTCAGGCGGCGGCACATTGGGATTGCCCAGGCTGAAATCAAAAACATTCTCTGCCCCATAAAGCCCTTTCAGGCGGGCGCCTTCCTCAAACATCTTGCGAATCCAGGAGGACTTTTCAATGAACCCTTCCATTTTCTTGGTGATGCTCATCTCTTTTCCTTTCATGGTCAGTGGGTGATGCTCTGGGGTTTTCTGCGCGTGGGTGCCTGGGTCAGCCAAGCCCCCGCGATCGGTCTTCCAGGAATGTCGCACGGAAAGCGCGGAACCTGTTTTCCAGGATTGCAGCCCGCATCTTCCGCATCAGATCCAGGTAATAATGAATATTATGCAGGGTGTTCAGCCTGTAAGCCAGAAGCTCCCGAGATTTATACAGATGCCGCAGATAGGCCCGGGAGTAATGGGTGCAGGTATAGCAGCTGCAACTTTCATCCAGGGGTTTTTCATCCATGCGGTACCGGCTGTTGGCGATATTGATGTCGCCAAAACGGGTAAAAAGCTTGCCATTTCTCGCATTGCGGCTGGGCATGACGCAGTCGAACATGTCCGCGCCCATGGAAACCAATTCCACAAGATTTTCCGGCGTTCCCACGCCCATCACATACCTGGGCTTTCCCTGTGGCAGAAGCGGCAGGGTCAGGGCTCCCATCTCATACATCAGCTCCGTGGGTTCCCCCACACTGAGCCCACCAATGGCATAACCGGGAAAATCCATGGATACCAAGGCTTCTGCGGAGCGCTTACGCAAATCCGCAAACATCCCCCCCTGAACAATGCCAAAAAGACTGTTACGGCATCCCGTATCACGCTGCCAGGACTCCTTGCAGCGCAAGGCCCAGAGGCCCGTACGCTCCAGAGCCTCTTCCGCCAGTTTCCGGTCCGCAGGATAGGGAATGCACTGGTCAAGGCACATGAGAATGTCCGATCCGATCACATCCTGCATGGCCACCACGGACTCAGGCGTGAAAAGATGAGCCGAACCATCAATGTGGGACTGGAAACGATACCCCGCATCCGTAATTTTGGAAAGCCCGGCCAGGGAAAAAACCTGAAATCCCCCGGAGTCCGTAAGAAGGGGCCTTTCCCAGTGCATAAAACCATGCAGCCCGCCAAAACGGGAAAGAACCTCGGAACCCGGACGCAGGTAAAGGTGGTAAGTATTTCCCAGAATAATCTGAGCCCCGCAGGCCGAAAGATCTTCCGGGCTTAAGGCCTTCACCGTTCCCAGGGTTCCCACAGGCATGAAGATGGGGGTTTCAATCCTCCCATGGCGGGTATGCATACAGCCCGCACGTGCGGAAGAGTCCGATGAGAGGGCCTGAAGATCAAAGGTCAGCATAACATATCCTGAAAGGTCGGGATCCAGAGTGTCCCGGATCTGGACCCAGATAAAGGCTCAAGGAATTCCGGCCCGCTGCGCGCTCAGGCCTTCCCAAACCGCATCAGCCAATGAACATGGCGTCCCCATAACTGAAAAAGCGGTAACGCCGGGCAATGGCTTCCCTGTAGGCAGCCATGATGGGCTGATACCCGGCAAAGGCGGAAACCAGCATCATGAGGGTGGTTTCCGGCAGATGAAAATTGGTGAGCATGGCGTCCACAATCTTGAAATCAAAACCAGGATAAATGAAAAGATCGCAAGAACCCTTTCCCGCCGTAACACCTCGCCCTTCACGGCCCGCATACTCCAGTGTACGCACACAGGTGGTGCCCACAGCTACCACTCTGCGGCCCTCAGCCTTGGCCCGGCAGATGGCCGCCGCCGTTTCCCCGGAAATCTCAAAGCGCTCGCTGTGCATGCGGTGGGTGCGGATGTCTTCCACCCGAACCGGGGCAAAGGTGCCGTACCCCACATGCAGGGTCAGTCGACGGATTTCCACGCCCTGATCCGCCAGATCCCGGAGCAGGCCTTCCGTAAAATGCAGTCCCGCCGTAGGTGCTGCCACGGCTCCGGCATGGCGGGCGTACACGGTCTGATAATCTCCCCTGTCCTTTGGATCTTCCGAATCCCGGAGAATATAGGGCGGCAGGGGCAGACTGCCCGCATCCAGCAGGGCCTGGGGGAGAGGATCCTCACTGTAAAAGGCAAGCCGCGCCGAACCGTCCACCTCCAGGGCCTCCACCTGAGCCCGGATTCGCTCTCCGATCAAAAGAAAACTTCCCACAAGGGGTCTCTTGGAAGCCCGCACCAGGCAGGCGCAGCGGAATACTCCTTCTTTTTCCAGGGCCTCACATCCGCCCACATAATCAAGGATCAGGACTTCCACCCGACCGCCCGTCTCCTTTTTACCCTGAAGCCGCGCAGGAATCACCCGTGTATCGTTGAGTACGAGAAGATCCCCGGACCGCAGAAGCTGGGGGAGATCCCGGAAATACCGATGTTCCATGGAGCCGCTGAGTCGATTGAGCGCCAGAAGGCGGGAAGCATCCCGCTCCGGTGCGGGATGGGCGGCAATGAGCTCCTGGGGCAGGGTGTAGGCGTAATCCGAAAGAAAAAACATGGGGTATCCATCATAAGGCAGTACACATTCTTGATACATATCCAAAGGCCGTCCCAGGTCCGAAAGCGCCTCAGCTTCTTCGGCCCATGTATACCAGAACCAAGCCCACCAGCATGAGTACAGCCCCGAAGCGTCGCAACCTTGCGTCCGGAACCCGAAGCATCTGGGCCAGCACAGCCTTCATTCTGTCAGGAAAGGCAAAATAGGGAATTCCTTCCACAATCATCACCATACCGATCACACACAAAAAAAAAGCCATGCAAGCCTCCCATAAAAAACCACTCCGCTTTTACCCGCCAATCCCCGGCTTAAGATACGCAGTCGTCCTTTTCCAATTTTTTCCCCGCCTTGTAAAGGATAAAAGGCAGGGGAGAGCCTCCGAAAACGCGTAAGAAGATTGACACAAGGGCGTCATCATACTAATTTTTTCTCCCTGGCTGGAAAGAAAAACTTACCCACACGTTTTAAGGATATTTTTATGGATTTTGAAACGGTCATCGGCCTTGAGGTGCATGTACAGCTCAAGACCGCAAGCAAGATATTCTGCGGTTGCTCCACCGCCTTTGGCGCTGCGCCCAACACCCAGACCTGCCCTGTCTGCCTGGCCCTGCCCGGTAGCCTGCCCGTGCTCAACAAAAAGGCTGTCACCCTGGCCATGAAAGCCGTGATGGCCACAAACTGCACCCTGAACCGGGAAAGCCGCTTTGACCGGAAAAACTATTTTTATCCGGACCTCCCCAAGGCCTACCAGATTTCCCAGTTTGCCATGCCCATCGGAGAACACGGATGGCTGGACATTGAAGTGGAAGGGCAGAAGGAAAAAAAACGCATTCACATCACCCGCATTCACATGGAAGAAGATGCGGGAAAATCCAGCCACGATCCTTACAGACCCGCAAGCCTTGTGGATCTCAACCGGGCGGGCACGCCCCTCATTGAGATTGTCAGTGAGCCGGATCTCTCCTCCCCTGCGGAGGCTGTGGCCTATCTGCGCCAGCTCCACGCCATTGTGCGTTACCTCAATGTCTGTGACGGCAATATGGAAGAAGGCAGCTTTCGCTGTGATGCCAACGTTTCTCTGCGGCCAAAGGGAGAAACAAAGCTCGGCGTCCGGACAGAGCTGAAAAACCTCAACTCCTTCCGCTTCATTGAAAAGGCCATTGCCTATGAAATCAAGCGTCAGGAAAGCATCCTGCGGAGCGGCGGAAAAATCATTCAGGAAACAAGGCTCTGGGACAGCGTAAAAAACCAGACCTTTACCATGCGCAGCAAGGAGGAGGCCCACGATTACCGCTATTTCCCGGATCCCGATCTTGTACCCCTGGTATTGGATGAGGCCTGGGTGCAGACCGTGCGCAAAAGCCTTCCCGAACTGCCCGAGGCCCGCAGGACCCGTTTTATGGAAAATCTGGGCCTCAAGCCCGAAGACGCCGCCACCCTCACCGCCAGTCGGGAGCTGGCCGATTACTTTGAAATCTGCCTGAAAGCGGGCGGCAATGTGCGACGCTGCACAAGCTGGGTAACGGTACACCTTCTGGGCCTTCTCAACGCCAGGGGACTCGACATTGCGCACACGCCCGTTTCCCCCGAGGCCCTGGGCGAGTTGGTGGCTCTTCTCGAAAAAGGAGACATCAACGACAAGATCGCAAAGGAAATCTTTGAGGACATGGCCCAGACGGGCAAAACCGCAAGCATACTCATTGGGGAAAAAGGACTTGCCCAGGTATCCGACACCTCGGAACTGGAAGCCGCCGTTCTTCAGGTTCTGAAAGAAAACCCAGAGGAAGTCAGCGCATATAAAGGAGGCAAAACCAAGCTCATGGCCTTTTTCATGGGCAAGGTGATGAAAGCCACCCGGGGGCAGGCCAATCCCAAGGTGGTTACAGAACTTCTGCAACGGATGCTGGCCTGAAAAACACGCAACTTTTCCCCCAGCCACAGGCCGGAAACCCGGGAAAATCCACGCCAGATCTACCGGGTTCACCGTGATTCCCGATCCATAGAACCTTTGCCATGCCCCGGCACCTTTCCCCGAGCATCAAAAAGCAAAGCCCGGAAGATCCTGCTTCGATCTTCCGGGCTTTTTATTTCATGTTAACTTTACAACAAACCGCTTGTGCTCTTAGAAGCCGAAGGACAGGCGGGTACCCACAAGGTAGGGATCATCTTTACCCGTTGCATCGCCAGCAAAGAGGTAGGCACCCACAACGTCCAGGTTCAGGTTGTCCATGACCTTATAGGTGGCTTTCAGGTTAATTTCCGTACCCAGGTCAGATTCCATTTTGCCATTGGGTGCAAGAACATCTTCCACAAGCTTGGCATACCAGACGTCCGCAGTGACCTTCAGCTTGGGCATGGGAGACATGGAGCCACCGAGGTTGACGGCCATGATGTTACCGATCTTATCACCAGGGGCGTTGTTGGATTGATGATTATCGAAGATACCCAGGCCCATGATTTCAGACCAGTAGTAGGACTGACCTGCGGGAACAAAAAACTGCTCATAATCACTGCCGCTATCATCTCCGCTGGCGTAGAACATCTGACCATGCACTTTAAAGGCATCCAGATCCACATCACCACCCAAGGCAACAAGATAGGCCTTTACATCAACACTCTTACCTGCAGGAACTCCGAAGCTATTACCTGCTATAGCATCAACGCTACCAAACTGATAAATACCCGTGAACCATGCGGAACCCATGCCATAATCCATGTCCGCATTCACACCCAAGTAGTAGAGATTTGCTTCTTTAATACCACCCATATATTGGGTACCAGTCCCAGGATCAATAAAGTTTTGGGTATTTTCAGAACCAATCCACATAAAAAACGGATTCACGGCAAGCTGATCAGACACCTTTACCGTGGGGTTTACAACAAAGTAATCCACATCTTTTTCATTGGCCTTTTTACCCATGTCGCCTTCGGTGTGCTTGATCCACATCACAGGAACATCAAAGCCTGCGCCTTGATAGGTAACAACGGCACCGGAAAAGTCATCATCAAGGATGAAGCCGCGTGCAATAACGCCGCCCTGGGTACCGATTTTTGCGTTCCAGTCCCCAAGGTTCATGTCCACATAGGAATTCTTGATGCGCCAGTCATTTTTACCATCCGCACCAATATCGCCGCCGTCATTATCACCCCAGACAGCGTTAAACTCAAACTTGTTCACAAACTTGAAATCATCGGAGAACTTCGCAGTGTAAAAAAGGCGGGTACGTGTGTCCACCTCGGAAAGATCTCCCTTCCCATCAGGAGCAAAGTCCTTCTGGGTATAGGCTCTGGTTCTCCAGTAGCCACCGAACTGATTTTCAAACGCGGATGCCGGCAGGGCGAGGGCCGCAAGGGCCACAGCCGCAACGGCGGAAACAAACAGCTTTTTCATGGGCATTCTCCTTAAATGAACTGTCAGATGTTTTTTGCCGGGTTCTCCGCAGGGCCTGACCCTTCTCCCCTCGGAGAAAAAAACTTAAGGAACATGGTTAGCAAGGGTCTTCTTCAAAGTCAAGGAAGAAATCATCCCTGTTTTTTGCCAGAGAAGCCTTTGCACAGAAAAAAAAATCGCATATATGAAGATCAGGAAATATTTGATCTGCCATGGCCTTACATCAGGAATCCATTTTCAACCAAAGGAGCCTTTCCATGCAGCGGCCCGCCTTTTTTTTCCTTTGCATCCTTTTCAGCCTTCTGATGGCAGGTGCCCCTCTCCATGCCCAGGAGTCTGTGCGCCTGGCGCCACCGATTCTCCATGCGCCCGAAAACCTTAAATTCCTGGGAGACGGCATCACCGCCCTGCTCACCACCCAGATGGAGAACGCCGACCTGCTCGAAAAGGATCCTGAAGCCGCGGGCTATGAAATCCGGAGCGTACTCACAGCCTTCGGTGGAACCATGGTCACCGACCTCACCCTCATGGACCTGGATACGGGCAAAGCCGTCCTCTCCCGCCGCCACAGCACCCGGGAAGAGAGCGAGATTCTGCCGGAAATCACAGCCTTTGGTGATGCCGTCCTCACCTTTTTACAGAAAAAAGGCCCTGTCGCGGAAACGGCCCCGCCTGTACCTTCCGCCATCGTTTTCCAGACAAAAAAAGCGTCTCCCCTCCCCGGAGCCCCTATCACCTTTCAGATCCAGGGCATCAGCGCCCCCCGGCAAGGCGCCTTGGTTTCCATGGATAACGGAGACCTTACCGGCGACGGAGCCATGGAAATCGTCCTCGCGGACCGGAACACCCTCCGCCTGCACACCGCAGATCTGCAAAGGGAACTGGCGGCCTTTTCCCTGCCCCATTACGAACACATCCTCCGAGTGGATGTGCTGGATACCAACGGCGATGGAAAAGCAGAAATCTGGCTCACCGCCATCAATCCTAACACCCAGAGAATGCGCTCCAGAGTCCTTGTCTTTGCGCAAGGAGAAATCCGTGAGGCCACGGGCATTGAAAACCGATTTTTCGCCAAAGGCCGTAACGAAGACGGACGCTCCATCCTCCTGACCCGGATGCGCGGATTCCGGAATACCCTCTTTTCCGGCGATATCACAGAAGCACGCCTCAGCGGCAACGCCATTCGCCTGCACGAATCCCGGCATCCCCAGGACGCTCTGTTTGACGCCATTCCTGTCCGTGTCCGGGATCTGCAGACCCAGGATCGTCTCCATATCGGAGACAAGGGCATGCTCTCCCTGGTTTCCCCGTCCGGGGAAACGGTCTGGGAAAGTCGGGACGCCTATGCAGGATCCCCCGTATTCATTGATTATGTCCTTGAACAGAAGGACGGACCGCCCGAACGCTTTTATTTTCCGGGTCGCACCCGCATCCTTTCCCAGGAGGGAGAACCTGAGAAACTTCTCGCCATCCGGAATGTCGAAGCCGCAGGCCGTCTTTTCGAGAGAATGCGCATGTTCCGCTCCGGTAGCCTGCACCTTCTTTCCTGGAACGGATACTCCCTTGAAATCGCGGGGTTCACCCAGGATTTCGATGGATATATTGCTGATTTTATTTACATTCCATCCGAAAAAAATTCTCCGGCCAAAGTCCTCTTTGCCCTTGTCAAAGGTGGGGGAAACCTTTCCCTTGCTCCTGAAACCCGCTTTGTCACCTGCTCCCTTTCCCCCTGATTACCCGACTGCCGGGAGGACGCCTTATCCTCCCGGCTCCACCCTTCCTGCTTTTTCCTTGACTTCCCCACTTCACTTCGTTAAATCATGAAACACCGTTCGCTTTTCACAATGCTTATTTTGATCAGAAAACCCAATAAAGGTGCTTCAACATGGATTCCGAGGAAGACCCCTGTGCCAGGATCCGAACTCTCGTGTTTTGACATAAGCGGTTTTTTCCATTTTCCAGGCGAACATGGAAACCCCGGATTCTCTTCCTTCATGGGATAAACCTGCATGGGAGAACAGGCCCCAGGAATGAAGCCGCACCTTTTTTTGCTAAGTACACCAAAGATTTTATTTTATCATAAACCACCACCAAGGAGGCCTACGTGAAAAAGCAGATTCTGTGTTTGGCTACGGCTCTGGTCCTGGGAGCAGGAACGGCATACGCCGGCTGTGTCGATACCTTTGGCATCGGCGCCAAGGCGTCTGCCATGGGCGGCGCTTTCAGTGCCTATGCCGACGATCCCTTTGCCGTTTACTACAACCCTGCGGGCCTGACCCAGATTGATCGGCCCACCCTCGCCGCAGGCGTGCACATGATAGATCCCACCATCAAGCTCAAGGATTTCTATGTGGAAGGATCCAGCGATCCCCGGTTCCCCCGCACAAAGGCAGAAGCCGTCAATTTTTCCGATACCTCGGAAAATCTTTACGCCCCGGCCCTGGGCTTTGCCATGCCCCTGACCGAGCGCCTTGCTTTAGGCGTTGCCATATACGCCCCCTTTGGTCTTGAGATGGAATTTTCCAACAACGCCAAAACCAACCCCACCGCCTACAGCTCCTTCCACTCCTATTATTTCCGGGAAGTCATCACCCCCAGCCTCGCCTACAAGGTCAACGACAAACTCTCTCTGGGTTTCGGGGTTTCCATCGGAAAAACCAAATCCGCTGCAGAAAAATACTATTACCTTGGCACCCAGAACCTGACCAGCGAAGGCCCGTACTATGATAACCTCAGAGCCCTGGATGGCGCACACCTGAAGGTCGAGCTGGAGGATGAAATCAATTACTCCTTTAACGTGGGCGTCATGTACAAACCCACCAGCACCATCACCCTGGGTCTCACCTACCGCAGTGAAACGGATGTGGACTTTGAAGGTGACGCCTATCTCAACGGTCACAAAGTTGCTAAGGCCACCCTGGATTACAACCATCCTCAGCAGGTACAGGCTGGTGTCCGCTATGCGCCCCACAGCCGTTTTTCCGTAGAAATGGACGTAGTCTGGACCAACTGGGGAATCAACAAGGATCAGGTGGAACCCCTTACCGCCATCCCCAACTCCCCCATTACCCTGCCTGTTAAGGAAGTGCGCTCAGATCGTCGCTGGGAAAACACCCGCCAGCTTCGCTTTGGTGCCGAATATGTCATGAACGACCTTATCACCCTGCGTTGCGGTTACTTCTATGACCCCACTCCCATTCCCGACGACACCCTGGATACCATGTGGCCGGATGCGGACAAAAAGACCTACTCCATTGGCGCAGGCTTTAACCTCGGAAGGGTTACCATTGATACGGTCCTTCAGTATACGGACATTGAACAGACCCGCATGATCGGCGGCGAATCCGGAAACCTCAACAAAGCCTTCCAGGGTTTCTTGCAAGAACCCACCCGCGTCCATGCCAAGGCCGAAGGCCACCTTCTGGGGGCAGGCTTCACGGTTTCCTACCGTTTCTAAGGTCTTCTGATACCCAAAGGAAAAAAATCCGGCAGGAATCCTGATTAACCCAAATCTATAAAGGGGAGACGGCGGTAACGCCCCTCCCCTTTTCTTATCTCCCCTTGCCCAACCCCATTCCGCAGCCCATATCCCCAGGCGATATTCCCATTTCTTTTCAAAAAAGCCCGGATTGACATCCTTTTCCATCTGATATATCAATGGTATGAAAATTGGTTTTTCATGCGGATATGAAATCCATTCAGCATCTTCTTTTTCTTTTACAGAAAACCAGAGATTTCCGGACCAGCGTCAACCGGATACAGGACCTCTTTATCGCCCCAGGGCGAGCTTTTAACAGGATTTTTCATGAACGATTTTCTGCAGAATTTACGGAACCAGACTGCGGCCAAAGAACGCCGCTTCAACAAACCCAAGGGCAACTACGAAAACAATTCCGCGCCTTCCCATCCCGAAAGAAGAAGCGGTCAGGATCGCCGGGCCCCTCGCCCTTCCCAGCAGCCTCCCCTGGTCCGGGAAGAAAGTTTTCTTGCTTTGCAGACTGCCCTTGAAGCCCTTGTGGAAACCCAGCGGGATCGGGCCTTCATCGAAGATCGTAAGGCAGAGGCCGAAGAACGCAAGGCCGAAGCCCTGGAAAGGCTGTCTGACACCCTGGAAAGGCTTCTGGATGCCATCATGACAGGTCCTGTGCTTTCCGGTCCTCCGCCTGCTGCGGAAACGCCCGCAGCCGCGCCCGTTGCTGCCTCGGGAACGGACTCGCCCGAGTTCCTCGACACCACAGAGGAAGATGTGCGAAAGACCAGCCGGAAATATATTCTCAAGCTCATTGAAAAACTCAGAAAAGACAATATGACCTATGAGCAGATCGCAGCCTACCTGACGGACAACAACTTCCCCACCTTCTCCGGTCGGGGACGCTGGCACGCCCAGACCATTCACCGGCTCTGCCAGTAACTTTTTCAAGCTTCCCGAAGGACCGGGAATCTTTGTGATGCAAAGATTCCCGGTCCTTTTTTATTTTACGATTCTCATCCTTGTGCCTGACGCCTCAGCCACTCCTCCCACTCCATGGGGAGCAACTGTTTTTTCCGGGTATTGCAGGCCTTACAGGCTGGCACCACATTGCCCTTTGTCGTTTTTCCCCCACGGGCCAGGGGCACCACATGATCCATGGTCAGATCCCCAGCCGCAATGGCAGCGCCGCAATAATGGCAAAGGCCTTTGGCGCACTGGCGTTTCCACCACTGCGTCTGACGCAGCTCGCGGGCCTTCTGCCTCTCCTTTCTGATCAGAATATCATCCTCAAACCATGCATATTCCAAAGCCTCGCCTCCCATGGATCAATACCCGAAACGCTCCATGGCCTTGGCGTCTCTGGTCCAGTTCTTCTGAACCCGCACAAAGAGCTTCAAAAACACCTTCTCCCCCAGAAGCGCTTCGATTTCCTTGCGTGCATCGGTTCCGATCTGCTTTAAACGCTCCCCGCCCTTGCCAATGAGAATGCCTTTCTGGGAGTCTCTATCCACATGGATCACTGCATGGATTTCCGTTTTCTCCCCCGGCCCGCCCTCTATGAAGGCATCAATGGTGACCGCGATGGAATAGGGAATCTCCTCTCCGGTCCGGCGCAGAACCTTCTCACGGATCAGCTCCGCCACAATAAAGCGCATGGGGACATCCGTAAGACTGTCTTCCGGAAACAAAGGGGGGCCTTCAGGAAGGTATTTTTCCAGTACATCCACCAGCACATCCACCTGTTCCCCTTGTTCCGCAGAAATGGGAACAATTTCCCGAAAAGGAAAACGTTTACTCCAGCGTTCTATCCATTGCAGGAGTTCCCCCCTGGGCACAAGGTCAATCTTGTTCAGGCCAAGGATGACAGGCTTCATGCACGTCTGCAGGGAATCCAGGATCATCCCGCTCTCCTCCGAGGCCGAACGGCTGACATCCATCACCCAGAGCACAAGATCGGCATCCGGAATGGCACCCAGAGCGGCATCCACTATCCTGCGGTTCAAAAGCTTTTCCGTCTTGTGTACCCCAGGTGTATCCACAAAGGCCAGCTGGGCATGGGGGCGGTGCACAATCCCCAGAATACGGTTGCGCGTGGTCTGGGGTTTTTTGGAGGTGATGGCGATTTTTTCACCTATGAGCCGGTTGAGCAGGGTGGATTTACCCGCATTGGGCGCACCGATGATCGCCACAAAACCAGAGCGGAAGGATTCAGCCTCTTGGGTCATTTTTTATCCATATATATGAAGTTATTGTTTTTTAAAAAGATTTACAGGCTTCCTCTTTCTGAGGTCGCGTTTCAGCAACTCCTGTCATGGACGAGATCCACGACCACACTTCCTCCCGCCCCTGATGGGTTTTGGCTGAAAACATGACCAGATTTTCCGCCTCCAGACCCGTCTGACGCATCAACGCCTTCTGTCGACCCAGAGCAGCCGAACGGCTGAACTTGTCCGCCTTGGTCAGCACCAGACGCACAGGAAGACCTCGGTCCATCAACCACTGCAGAAGACGTCCCTCTTCTTCCTGCACTTCCCTGCGGATATCCATAAGCAGAAAAAGCCCGCAAAGGGTCGGCCGATTTTCAATATAGGTTTCGATCATGGGGCCCCACTGCTGCTGCACAGCCTTCGGTACCTTGGCATAACCAAAACCAGGCAGATCCACCAGACGCAGGTGTCCGTTCACTGCAAAAAAATTGACCAATTGGGTCTTACCCGGCTGCTGACTGGTCTTCACAAGATTTTTCCGCTGCACCAGGCAATTGATCATGGACGACTTGCCCACATTGGAACGTCCGAGAAAGGCCACCTCCGGAAGATCCGCCGGAGGATACTGCTCGGGTTTTACAGCACTGGTAACAAATTCGGCTGAACGGATATGCATGGCCACTCTTTCTTTCTGAATCCAGGGACCCCGTTATCAGACTTTAATCAGGATAAAAAAAACACAAAAGGCCCGTCCCCCGGACCTCAGCTTCCGTATACCTCCTTCGGATCAAAAACCCGATGGCCTACGGTCGCCCACCCCCCATCCTCCGTAAGGCGTTGGTGAAAACAGGAAACATGGCCCGTATGACAAGCAGCCCCTCCTCGTTGTCTTACCTTGATCAACAGGGTGTCTCCGTCACAGTCCACAAAAATCTCCTCCACCTCCTGCTCATGCCCCGAAGACTCGCCCTTCATCCACAAACGGTTTCTGGAACGACTGAAATAGGTCGCCTTTCCCGTTTCCACTGTATGGCGGAAAGCCTCGGCATTCATATAGGCAAGCATCAGCACCTCGCCACTTACGGCATCCTGTGCTATGACAGGCACAAGGCCTCCACACTTATCAAAATCAATCATATCCCGCCTTCCTTTTCTCAAGAAAGAAAAAACCTAAGCCCTTTTCCTCAAAAACGCACGCGGTCTCTTTTTTTAAAAATTCCGCCCGCCAAGGCTGCATACCTTACCCATGGCGTAAAAACCCGGTTTATGGTATTTCTGTCATACGAATATGGAAGACATACTTGCCTTCATATGCATCGCCAGGGTTTCCTCTGGCCGGGAAGCCACGCAGGACGCCTTGCCCCTCCGGGCCGGATCTGATACGAAACCCATGCGGAGATCCCAGGGCATCCCCACACATCCCCTGCCGGTCTCCGCCATCCCATGCATCATACACACATACGCCAAAACGGAAAAGCCGACATGATCGCCATCCCGCAGAACCCAACCCCCCAAGCCCCTCCCAAGGCCCCGCGCAGGTTCATCCTATGGGGCTTTCTCATCCTTTTTTTTCTCTTCCTCATGATCGTCGCAGGGTCTGGAGGGGCATATTTTTATTTTTCCAGGGATCTGCCTTCCGTTTCCACCCTCAAAGCCTATCGTCCCCCCACCATCTCCACGGTTTACGCGGCTGACGGCACCATTGTCGCCGAATTTTTCCGGGAACGTCGCATCGTCATTCCCCTTAAAGACATGCCCGAGCAACTCATCCAGGCCTTTCTTGCTGCGGAAGACGCCCGTTTTTTTCAGCATAAAGGCATTGATCCCATGGGGATTCTCCGTGCTTTCATCAAAAACGTCCAGGCAAGCGGGATTGTACAAGGTGGCAGCACCATCACCCAGCAGGTGGCCAAATCCTTTTTCCTCAGCCCCGAGCGAAGTTATACCCGCAAAATCCGGGAAGCCATCCTCGCCTACAGGATTGAACGCTACCTTGAAAAAGAAGAGATTCTCCATCTCTACCTCAATCAGATTTTTCTGGGCCACGGGGCCTATGGGGTTGAGGCCGCAGCCCAGAATTATTTTGGTCTGTCTTCAAAAAACCTGAGTCTTGCGCAGTGCGCCATGCTCGCAGGCCTTCCCCAGGCACCCAGCCGCTACTCTCCCTTCCGGCATCCGGAAAGGGCCAGGGAACGCCAGCTCTACGTCCTTTCCCGCATGGTGAGCAGTGGTGTCATCTCGGCGGAAGCCGCAGAAAAAGCGCGCAATGAAACCTTGGAAATCTATCCGCGTCAGAACATCTACATGGAAATGGCACCTTATTATACGGAGCATATCCGCCAGTATGTTCTCAACCGTTACGGAGAAAAGGCCCTGTATGAAGAGGGCCTGCATATTCGTACAGCCCTGGATCTTTCCATGCAGAGGGCTGCGGAAAACGCCCTTCAGAAAGGCCTTCTGGACCTGGATAAACGTCAGGGTTTCCGGGGTGCCCTGCGCAATGTGGGGCTTTCGGGCATTGAAGCCGCCATTGCGGAAAGCCCGCCGACTCCATCCCCTGCTCCGGATATCATCACCCATGGTTTTGTGGTGAATGTGGATAATGCGGGTGCCAAAACCCGGGTACGCTTCGGCAGGCATACGGGAGAAATCCCTCTGGATACCATGCGCTGGGCCAGAAGGCCCAACCCGGACATACCCCATTACAATGCCCGTATCCAAAACCCCAGCCAGGCCTTGCGTGTGGGGGATGAAATTCTTGTGCGCCTTATCCGGCAAAACGAAGACGGTATCTGGGAGCTGCGCCTGGAACAGACGCCTAAGGCCCAATCCGCCCTCCTCTGCATGGAGGCGGAAACCGGCAAGGTACGGGCCATGATGGGAGGCCGGGATTTCCGGAGCAGTCAGTTCAACCGGGCCATCCAGTCGAGAAGGCAGGCGGGCTCTGCTTTCAAACCCTTCATCTATGCCGCAGCCCTGGACAAGGGCTATACCCCCGCATCGGTTATTGTGGATAACGCCTTCGTATTCAGGGACAGACAGCGGGATTTTACCTGGAAACCCAAAAATTACCAGGATACCTTCTATGGTCCCACCCTTCTGCGCGAAGCCCTGGCCAAATCCAGAAACGTCATCACCATTAAGATTCTCGAAGACATCGGCATTGATTACACCCTGGGCTATGTCCGAAAGCTGGGCCTCACCTCACCCATCAACCGGGATCTTTCCATTGCTCTGGGCTCTTCCGGCCACTCCCTGCTTGAAATCGTCAACGCCTATGGCATTTTTGCCCACCAGGGCCAGCTCTTTGAGCCTGTTTTTGTCACGGAAATCCGGGACAGGGACGGACGACTTCTTGAAAAAAACACCCCTTTCCACGAAAAGGTTGTGTCCGAGGAAACGGCCTTTCTCATGACCAGTCTCCTGGAAAGTGTGGTCTCCAACGGAACAGGCTGGCGCGCCAAAAGCCTTACGGCCAAAGGCTGGCCTGTGGCCGCCAAAACCGGGACCACCAACAACCTCAATGACGCCTGGTTTGTGGGATACACCCCAGCCTATGTGACGGGTGTCTGGGTAGGCTTTGATGAAGAAGGCCCTCTGGGCGATGGGGAAACGGGCTCCAGGGCCGCAGCCCCCATATGGGTGGATTTCATGGAAGCCATTCATGCAGGACTCAAACCCCGGCCCTTTGCCCCTCCCCCTCCGGGTATTGTCACAGTCAGGATAGACACCCAGACCGGGCTCCTTCCCATCCCGGAATCCGAGGCCACGGCCTTTGAGTACTTCCACAAGGGACACGAACCCACAGCCTTTTCTCCCAGGTCCGGAGAAATTGAAAACGAAAAGGATTTTTTCAAGCAGGGGCTCTGAGCCTTCCGCTGCCTGATCCAACCCACACACTGCCCGCTTTCTGGCTTCCTGCTTCAAAGACAAAGGCCTTACAAGCCTGTCTTCACCGCGCCTGTCTCCATGGATCAAGCGGCGGCCCCTTGAAAGGGGCCGCCGCTTCCAGAAAAGCATGTTCAACGGACCAGAAATCCGGCAAAACGTTTTTTTCGGTTTTCACCCAGAGGGAAGCCGGAAAAGCTTCCTTCTGGAACCGCGCCATGTTGCAACCTCCCATCCCCTGTAAACGACCACGCAGACGGGTAGAAACACGAATCACAAAACCCTTTCCCAGAGGCGCTCTTCCCAGGCCAGCCATGACTTCCAGAACCTGATTCGCCAACAGAAAACCCCGCACCCACTCCCCCAGGGCCGGATGATGGGGACCTGCCACAAGGCTTTCCACCAAGGCCGCATCCGCCTGAAGCCCGATGCGCACCACAGGTATGCAGGCCTTTTCCAGAATATCCACAACGCTGGCGCTGCGGCTCACCGCTTCATCCAAGGAAAGGGGATGATATCTTCCTCTGTGATAAAGGCGGGCAAGGCCACTTCCCGCCAGCACAAGGGTGGGCGACACCCGTGCAAAATCCACCTTGAGGGCTGCAAGGCTCCGGGCTGAATTCAAATCCGACTTTTCCGAAGCTCCGGGAAGCCCCAGCATCATCTGGGCTCCCACCCGCATCCCTGCAGTACGCAGAATCTGCACCGCCCTGGATACGGCCCCCACATCATGTCCCCGGCCCGCACGCCGCAAAACCTCTTCATCCAGAGACTGCACCCCAAGCTCGGCTGTCGCCCTCCCTTCCCACGATTTGAGCAGGCCTAGGGAAGTGCTGGAGATCGTATCCGGCCGGGTGGAAAATCGCAGTCCCGCTCCCGGAATTTCGGCTACCAGCGAGAGGCAGGCGTGCAGAATTTTTTCCGGAAGCCCCAGGAAGTTTCCACCAAAAAACGCCACCTCCACAGGCCGGTCTTTGTCCCTGGGAAAGGCCAGCCAGCGGTCCCTTTCCATGCCCAGGGAGCTTTGATCGGGAAAGGGACCTGGATGCAGAGTTTTCTGGTTACAGAACAGACAGTGATGGGGGCAGGCTGCGTGGGGCAGAAAAAGAGGAATGATGAAGGGGCTGGATCGTTTCACGTGGACATCGCTTATCCGTTTTTCTTTTCAAGAAGTCTCAGAGCCTTCCGGGCCGCATCCTGCTCCGCAAGCTTCTTGCTTTTTCCCGCTCCCTGGGCGCAAAGATTCTGAACCCGAACCTCCACATGAAACACCTTGTCATGGTCCGGCCCTTCCTCTCCCACCACACGGTATACGGGCGTCGCCCGGTGTCGCATCTGTACTTCTTCCTGCAACCTGCTTTTGGCGTCATGGATGCTTTCCGCCACATCCAAAGCTTCGATAATCCCCCCGAAACAACGCTTCACAAAGGTAAAAGCGGGGTCAAACCCTCCGTCCCGATAGACTGCAGCCACCAAGGCCTCAAAGGCATCTGCCAGAATGGAATCCTTATCCCGCCCACGGGTCTGCTCCTCACCCCGGCCCAGGCGCAGGTGCTGACCCAGGTTGAGGGCTCTTGCCACAGAAGCCAGCTGACGCTCATTCACCAGACTGGCCCGGATACGGGACAAATCCCCCTCCCGGACCTGGCGGAACCGATCCATGAGAAGATGGCCTATCACAAGATTAAGCACCGCATCTCCCAGGAACTCCAGTCTTTCATTGTCCTTCAGAGCCAGGGCGTGCTCATTGACAAAGGATGCGTGACAAAGGGCGGTCTCCAGAAGATCCGGATTTCTGAAACCATAACCCATGACCCTTTCCAGGTCCGCCATGGCGGCAGGGAACTTTTTCATGCACAGATATCCCAAAAGGTATGTTGTTACACAAAACAGCAGCAAACCACGCAAAAAAGCAGCCCCGCCTTTTCACAAATAAAAAAGGCGGATCTTCTGATCGTTTGATGGGGATACGCTTACCAGATCCGACAAAGCCTGTCCGACCTGGTAAACCCATCCCGGAAATTCAGCCCCTTCCCAGAGCCTCCATGAGATCCGCATACACCGAATAGGGTACATGCCCGGTTCCCAGCGCGGCGTTCTCCCGTAAATCTCCGTGAAAATCCGAGCCTCCGGTACGCAACAGGCTGAGACGCCAGCAAAAACCGTCCAGATCCGCCATAAACTGCGCGCCATGCTTTGGATAATACACTTCCACTCCCCCAAGTCCACCTTCTTTCAGGCGTTTCAGCAAGGCAAAAAGACCAAACCGATCCACTTCCCGGATCAGTCCCGGATGGGCGAGAACGGCAATCCCCCCCGCTTTCCGGATTTCCCGGATGGCATCTTCCCATAAAACCAGATCCTTTTCCACATAGGCGGGCCTCCCTTTACCCAGGTAACGGGAAAAAGCCGTGTCCATGTCTTTCACAAAACCTTTTTCCACAAGAACCCGGGCCATGTGGGGCCGTCCCACAAGCCCGCCATCGGATCTTGCCACCACATCCTCAAAGGAAAGGTCAAAACCCAGAGCGCACAGCCTTTCCACCATGCGTGGATTACGGTTTTCCCTGGCCTCCTGCAGGTCTTCCAGCATCCGCACAAGCCCCTGGGCGTCAGGATCCATACCATAGCCCAGAATATGCAGGCTTTCCGTAATCCCCATACCGTCGGGAGGCCGGGCGCTGATCTCCACGCCGGGAAGAAAATCCATCTCCAAAGCAAGACCGGCATCCAGAACTTCCCGGACGCCGGCCATGGTATCATGATCTGTGAGGGCAAGGGCCGCAAGACCCAGGTCCGCCGCATGACGCACCAGCGCCAGTGGCGATAGGGTTCCATCGGAAGCCGTACTGTGGGTATGGAGATCCACGGTACGGAAAAAGGCATCAGAGGCCAAGGGCTTTTTCCATTTTTTCAGCCTTGGTTTTACAATCAATGCACTGTGTGGTTACAGCCCGGGCCTTGAGGCGCTCCACCGCGATATCCTCTCCGCAGGTTTCACAGATGCCGAAGGTTCCGTTTTCGATGCGTTCCAGAGCCTGTTTGATTTTTTTAATGAGTTTATGCTCCCGGTCCCGGATGCGCAGCTCAAAATTCCGGTTGGATTCATGGGAGGCCCTGTCCGTGGGATCGGGAAAATTCTCCTTGGGCTCGGTCATGCCGCTTACCGTGTCATCGGCCTGGTGGAGCAATTCTTCCAGCTGTGCAACAAGATAGGTCCTGAAGTACTCGATCTGTTCCTTATCCATGGGAAAATCCTCCTCACGTATCGCATCGGCACCAACCGAACCGCATCTCTCTGGCGAAACGCAGATCATACACCAGGCGGATTTTCTGCCCGGAAAACACACAAAGGGCCACCGCCTGCAAAAAAGTATGCTTGCATACCATAAGCCCTTTTTCCGTGTAAAGGACTTTTCTCAGATTTTACCTCCCAACATCATGAAAATCTGGGATAAAAAGTCCCGAACCCCCCGGAGGAACATCAGATTCCAAAAACATGCAAAAGACCCAAGGCCTCCATCTCCCAATATACCGAGACACCTCCTGCGCGCCCCCTTTTTTTACCTCAGAGCCCGCCGCACCATCGCCCTTTCTGCTTTTCTTCTCCATCCTCAACGGGCCTGCGCAGGGGCACAGGGGGCTCACTTGCCGGGGTGTCCAGAGCAAAAAGCAACCGCATCCATCCAAGGTAGCGGTCTCTGTTGCCATGCATCCCCCCACTTTTCAGAAGCCGGATGGGATCATGAAGCACTTTGGTGACCATGGCATCCACCATACGCTCCAGGGCTTCGGGTGACTCCCCTTGACCCAGGCCACCCGACCCCAGGGTTCGTCGCAACTCTTCTTCCAGAATACCCCCCACCTTTTCCCGCAGAGCCTTGATGGTGGGCACCAGAGCCAGTCCCTCCACCCACTCTGTGAAGCGCAGCACGGCCTCCTCCACAATCCCTTCCGCCCTTCCTGCTTCCTGCCGCCTTTCCTCCAGATTGTCATCCACAACGCCCTGAAGATCATCAATGTCATAAACATAGGCGTTATCCAGGGTATTAATGGCCGGATCCACATCCCTTGGAACGGCAATATCTATAAAAAAAAGGGACCGATTCTGCCGTTTGCGCATGAGGGGCTTGATATCCTGTCTGCGAATCACATAATCCGGCGCACCCGTGGAGCTGATCACAATGTCCACATCCCCAAGGGAGGTGAAAGCATCCTCAAAACGTATGGCCTCGCCACCAAAACGACGGGCCAGAGCAAGACCCCGGTCAAAGGTACGATTGGCCACCAGAATGCCACTGATTTTATGCCGAAGGAGATGCTCCACCGCCAGTTCCGCCATTTCACCGGCTCCGAGGAGCATAGCCCTGCGGCCTTCCAGGGAGCCGAAAATCTTCCTTGCCAGCTCAATGGCCGCATAGCTGATGGAAACGGCATGATCCCCAATCCCCGTTTCCGTGCGGATTCGTTTGGCCACCTGAAAAGCCCTGTGCAGCATACGGTTCAGGATGGGACCCGAAGCCCCCACAGCCGTAGCGCGCTGGTAGGCCTGCTTCACCTGCCCCAGAATCTGGGGTTCTCCCACCACCATGGAATCCAGGCTGGCGGACACACGAAACAGATGCCGCACCGCAGCCATGCCTTCATGGGCATAAAAAGAAGGGAGGAAAAATTCCGAAGACACGCCTTTTCTCACAGACAGCTCCCGGACCACCACCTCCCTTGCCTTTTGAGTGTTTTCCGCAGCAAGGAGAATCTCCACCCGGTTGCAGGTGGAAAGTACCAGCACTTCAGAAAGAACGCCGGTCTGCTTCAAAGCCAACAGAAGAATGTCCACTTCCTCCGCATTGAGAGAAAGCTTTTCCCGCACCTCCAGGGCAGCGGTTTTATGGTTCATTCCCAAAAGAAGAATACCCGGAAGTCTTGCCATGCCATCCCATCCCGACGCGCCTGCACAGGCCGTCTTCCCCAACCCGCAGCAGTCTCAATGCCCGATGCGCGTAAAATCCCCATGATGCCCCATAAAGAGGAAGTTCACCCCAAGGAAGGTGAAAAGAACCAGAAGAAAGCCCAGAACCGCCATGCGCGCCGCCTTGCGGCCCCGCCATTCCGAAGACAGACGCCCATGGAGGAGGGCCGCATACACAAGCCACACCACAAGGGACCAGACTTCCTTGGGGTCCCAGCTCCAGAAGCTCCCCCATACCGCCCGGGCATAAAGAATCCCTGTGGCCATGCCCAGGGTCATAAGGGAAAATCCCACAATGACACACGCATGCCCCGTGGCATCCAGAAGCTCCAGGGAAGGCAGTCGTCGGAAGAGAATATCTTTGCGCTTTTCCTTGATCCGCCTCTCCAGGAGCAGATAAAGCAGGCCCACGGCAAAGGCCAGGGTAAAGGCCGCATTCCCCCCAAAGCTGGCCGCCACATGCACCACCACCCAAAGGCTGACATAGGCGGGATCCGGCGTTGCAGGAACAGAGGGCAGAAGCCAGGAGGTGAGACTTAAACCTGCGGTGACGCTGGCCACAAAAATCCCCAGAATCTTCACATGGTACCGATGCCGGAGGGCAATGAAAACGCCTGCAAAAATAAAGGCGCAGAAGGACAGGTTGCCCGCAAGGTCAAAAAGGGGCAGATGGCCCGCTTCCACCCAGTTTTTTCCCAAAAGAATCCCATGACTCACAAAGCCTGCGCAAAGCAGAAAAAATCCAGCTCTCTGCCAGACCTCCCTTTTGAACAGGAGAAAAACAAGATATCCAAGGGTACTCAGGATATAAAGGCTAAGGGCGATACTCATGCATCCTCTTTCTCCCGGGAAAACCCCGGCTCCTCTGGGGTGCTCCGCACAGCACCGGCCTGCATCACGGATAAAACCAGATCCCGGACCCCACAGGTGCCCACCCAGGGGGTCAATGTCTGGATCACAGCCTCGCAGTCTCCTTTGCTTATCTGTTCCAGGAGGGGGCCTTCCACCAGGGCCCTGAAAATCTTTTTGTGCCCTTCAGGATCATGGCTCCGCTCCAAAAGCATCGCCCGCAGCCTTCCCATGAGATCCAGAAAGGGCAGATAGGCCCGATCCAGGGAAGCTTCCAGATCCATACGCAGCTTCCGGGCAAAGGCCGGGCTGCGGCCTCCCGTGGAAATGGCCAGCTGAAGATCTCCCCGTCGGATCAGAGCAGGCAGAAAAAAATCCGAGCCTTGGGGATCATCGGCCACATTACAGAAAATATTCCGCGTCCTCGCCCCTTCCGCCACCTGTCCGTTCACAGCCTTCCGATGGGTGGCGGCAAAAACCAGACGCATCCCCTCCAGATCTTCCATCCGAAAGGTCCGCTCCACAAGGGTCAGTTTTTTTCCCCGCCCAAGTTCCTGCAAGGCCTCCAGAGGGGTCGGATCCACCACCGTGACCCTGGCTTCGGCCTCCAGAAGTCCTGAGACCTTACGCAGCCCCACGCGCCCTCCACCCACAACCAGACAGGGCAGATCCCGGATATTGAGAAAAAGCGGATAAAACACAAAAAAAACCCCTTCACAGGTCCAGAGTCATGAGATCATGGGCCCTCAGCACAGGGCCCTCAAAAACCTCCCTGGCCTGATCCCGCACATCGATTCCATCACATTCCGGATAAAAATGGGTAAGCAGCAGCCGGGACACTCCCGCCTCCCGGGCAAGCGCTGCGGCCAAAGACGGGGTCAGGTGACCGGGTACTTTCATGGCATCGGGCATGGCGGCCTCGCAGATGAGAAGATCCGCCCCAGCGGCAAAGGGCACAAGCTCCGGACACTGATCCGTATCTCCCGTGATCACAAGTCTTTTTCCACAGAATTCCAGGGAAAGGGCCAGGCTCTCCGGCCTGTGGTTCACAGGATGCGTTCCCAGCTTCACCCCCTTCAAAGTCCAGAAAAAAGGCCCATCCAGGGGCAGCTCCCGCAGAATAAGTCCGCCGTTCAGATCCACCCACTCCCCGTACACACGGCAAAGACCCTCATAAAAATTCCCAAGCCCCTTACCCGCTGCCAGGATAAGGGGCTTTTTACGTCCAAACCTCCCTGCATACTTTCCGGAAAAAAGCAGGGATACCAGCTCCCCTGTGTGATCCGGATGAAAGTGGGTGAGAAACAAAAGATCCACCTCGCAAGGATCCTGACCTGCGGCAAGGAGCCTGTGCTGGGTACCAAGTCCGCAATCCACCAGAATGCGTAAAGTCCCCGCCTCCACAAGAAGGCTGCTTGAAGCCCGCTCCAGCCGGGGAACACAGGTGCCGGAACCCAGGATGGTCACGCGCATGCGTCTTCCTTTGCCTTTCTTTTTTTCTTCTGAGTGCGGATTTCCACATGGTCCCGCAGCCAGGCTCCCAGCTCCCTGCTGTTTTTGGTATTCACGGTTTTTTCCAGCGCTTCCAGGGGGATTTCCGCCCGCGCCGCGCCCTTATGTCCACCCGCAGAGCCCATTTTCCCAAAGCTTGCCGAAGCCACAAGCCCCGCCGATCGTCGGATACCATCATTGCGGAAGATGATCACCAGTTTTTTTTCATAAATACCAGAAACAATGGTCCAGTTCACCGCATCTACCCGCATAAAAAAATCTGCAATCTGCACACAGATATCCGGGTTACTCACCTCCCCCAGGTGGGCGTACAGGCGATTCCCCCGGATCACCCGGCATTTCAGCGCCTTTTCAAATACATCGAGACTCTCAAGAAGAATTTCCGCATTTTCGATTCTGCGTTCCAGTTGGGGATTGATGTAGCGGAAAAGATACTGAAAGGCCTTGATATCCTCCATGATGGTTTTTCTCTGAAAATCCGCCGTGTCCGTCTTGATGGCGTAATAAAGGGCAGTCGCCAGCCTGGATGAGGGCGTGATGCGGGCGGCCCTCAGATACTCCGTCAGCATACTGGCCGTAGCTCCGTACTTGGGACGGACATCACAGAAACGGCCCACCACACAGGATTCGGGATGGTGGTCAATGAGAACATCGGGACGAAAAAGGGCAAAACACTCGTGGTGGTCCGGCTGAGAGTCCACCAGCACAATACGGCGATAGCGCCAGTGAGGCAGATCCCTGAAATGTATCATCCGGATACCCAGAAGCCGCACCATGGACAGGTTATCCGGTCTTTGAATATCATTGACATGGGCAATGGTCACCCCCGCCACCCGCCGCCACAGAAGTCGCTTCACTGCCATGGCGCTGGCCATGGCGTCGGGATCCGCATTAATCAGAATCAATACCTGATCCTCCCCTGCAAAGCAGGCATAAAAACGACGCAGCCTTTCGGCGCTGGAAAGGGTCATGGGAAACTCCTTGTTCCCGGAAAATACGCAGAGGCTCCGTAAAAAACTTCTGCCCATCCTCCGGAAAAGGGCCAGGGGTTTGCGGCCTTATCTCATAAGAACAGCCCCTCATCGGGGCTGTTCTCACACATCTAACATTCACAAAGGCGCATGGCAACCCGTCGTTCTTTACCGACCAGGCTTCTGCGGCTCATCCACATCCTCCCAACCCGTGATCATGGCTTTCAGATGAGCCAAAGGCGTATGGCCCGTGGTGATCATATAGACATGAATCACCACAAAGATCAGAAAGACAAAGGCTCCGGCCAGGTGAAGGAGGGCAAGAAGCCCCAGGTCCATGGAAAAGCCCGCCACATGCCAGTCGTTGTAGGTCCAGTACAAAAGTCCGGTCAGAACCTGCACCGGAACAATGGCGATGGCCACCCCCAGGTAGGTGAGCCTTTGCAGCGGGTTATGCTTCGCCTCAGCGGTTTTGGCCACAGGATGGGACTCTCCCCGGAAAATGCCCACAAGGTAGTAACGCAGCACTGCAAAAAGCTTACGCGTGGTGGGCACATAGTGCCGCCATTCCCCTGTGGTCGCTTGCCAGAAAACAATGAAGGCGAAAAGAATCAGCCAGGCGATCCCAAGGCGGTTGTGCCAGATCACAGCTGTCTTGAAATCCGGCCAGGAAAGATCCCCGTGTACGGCAAAGCCTGTCCAGAGCAAAGCGCAGATCAAAAGGGCCTGGGCCCAGTGCCAGAACCGCTCAAAACGCGTATAAAGATAAATCTTTTTCATTTTCTTCTTCCTCCCCGCCCCACTGTGCGTCCAAGGGCATGGGCACCCACACCCAGTACGGAAAGGGCGGTCAGCGCCCATCCCACCCGCGAGAAAAACCCGCCGCTGTCCCGGCCCGGCATGTAAACACCGGAAATACCCGCAAGCCGACTGCCGTGCCGAACATGGCACTCCCCACAGGAAAGGGCCTTTTCCTTAGGTGCCACCATGTGGGTGATGGGATAACGGAAGGTGGTTTCCACAAAATCCACCTTGCCGCTGAAGGGAAGCCCCGCCACAGCCATGCCTTCGGCCACAGCCCTTTCCCAGTCATAATCCGCCCAGTAGGCTCCGCTGCCCTTGGGACCAAACAGCTTGGGAAAAACCAGGGTTTTCAGCTCCGCATCATAGGGCTGCACGCCGCGATGCACCTTGAAAGGATAAATTCTGGCATTGGCCTCATCCGGCGCGGTGTCCACAAAATTCACCGCTACCACGGTTTCAGGATCAATTCTGTCCGTAACCAGGGTGTTCCGGATCACCCCTTTGAACCAGGCGTATTCGGGCATCGCATTTTTCGCCCATTCAAACACGCCTTTTTTACTGTCATAAACCGTTCTGCCGAGGTCTCCTGTCTCTTTGTAAGGCTTGCCCTCCCGCATCCGCCCCGCCTCAGACCAGTCCCAGAGCATCTTGGTGGGCAGCTCCCTGGCAAAGGTTGGAATATGGCAGGTCTGACAAGCCACCTTGTCCGTGTGATCATTGAGTTTGGCCGTGTTGCCATGGGGGCTTTCGCCATGGCAGGCCACGCAGGTGATACGGGAGGCCTGGTCATCTTCAAGGAGACTCTTATGATCCTGCACCGCAGGGGTCTGATAGCAGCGTCCCGCCACCTTGTGGGCCACAGTGGTGTGACAGCGGGTGCAGGAGAAATCTCCGCCCGCCTGGGACATGTGGACATCCAGATCTCTCGGTGGGTCAAAGAGAGAGGAATCCAGGTCTCCGTGCTTCACCCCGTCACCGCCGCCACCGTAAAAATGACAGACCCCACAATTATCCCGGGTGGGTCTTGCCACACTCTTTGCTGCGGCATTCCAGTCCGGAGGTTCAAAAAGTCTGCCGCTTTCGGGAAAACGCGTGGGCTTGTCCACAGGATGCCCCGCCCCTGACGGGTATTTTTCATAAGTGCCTGTCTGCTCATGACAGACAAGACAGTCAATGTTTTCTTCCTTGGTGAAATCAAAGGAAGCATCCTCCCACCCATAGCCCGCATGGCAAGACGTACACCGTGCTTCATTTCCGGGAATGCTGATGCAGAAGTTGTTCAGGGATTTTCCGGCTTTTCCCAGATCCCCATCCCCCGAGTGCGGACAAATCCAGGTCCAGTGGATGGTTTCCATGAACTGCTTTCCCGCATCATTGTGACAGCCAAGGCAGGCCTTGGTCACCTCCGGGCCGGAGCCGAAGGCCTGGCCCAGTTGCTCAAATCGGCTGTGATCCGCAGTAGTTGCGGGCGTTTTACCCCAGGCGGGCAGGCTCAGCACCAGGGCCAGAAGCCACACCCACCCAACACCTTTTTTTCCCATATCATCCTCCAGGCATGTCCGTTTTTGATGGATACATTCCCCAAGGAAACCGGAAGCATGAAAAAGGTTACATAAAAAAATCCCTTCCGCCCAGTCAAACCCCGGCCATGTTATGGGATCTCTTTTTCTCCGCGCACAAGGTTCTGAAGCCCCCGGACCACGGATGACATGAAATGCGCCTGGGCATTCATCTCCTCCGCAGCGCTGGCGGATTCTTCGGAGATGGCTGCGGAATTCTGCACCACAGACTCCATCGCCGCCACCGCGCGGTTAATCTGGGAGATTCCGTCCGCCTGCTCTGATGCTGCACAGGCGATTTCTCTCAAAAGACCTCCCACCGTACGGGTCTGCTCACTGACCCGGGTAAAGGACGCACCGGCCGTACCTGTCACAAGACTTCCCCTCTGTACCCGTTTCTGTATTTCATCAATCAAGGCTCCCGAATCCCTGGATGCTTCCGCAGCTTTGAGGGCCAGCCTTCGGACTTCTCCTGCCACAACGGAAAATCCCGCACCCGCTTCTCCGGCCCGGGCGGCTTCCACGGCGGCATTCAGAGCCAAAAGATTGGTCTGAAAGGCAATGGCATCAATGGAGCCCACAATTTCAGAGGCTTCTCCTCCCACCCGCGAAATGGCATCCATGGCTTCCTTCAGATCCTTCATGGCCTTTTCCGAATGCACCATTTCCTCTCCCACGGATCCCATCAGAGTGTCCGCCCTGCGCGCATTTTCTGCGGTGCGGGCTACCTGGGAAGCCATCTGTTCCAGGGAGGCCGCCGTCTCCTCAATGGCCGCCGCCTGACTGGAAGCCCCTTCGGCAAGGCGTTGGCTGGAATTGGAAACCTCTCCTGATCCTTCGGCCACCTGGGATGCACCATTTTTCAGGTCTTCCACCATTTTTTCCACAGGCTGGGAAACCCCCCGGCTGATCAGCACCGCAAAACCCAAAACCGCAAGACCTATACCGGAAAGGGCGAACAAAGCCGCAGCCAGAAGGTTACGCCGCACCTCCCTGTCTGCCCCGTCCAGAAACTGAATCACCTCAAAGGCCCCATGCACCTCGCCCACGCGCCAGTTTTCCATAGGCCCTCCTGTAATATCCCGACCGTCAGAACGCCCCCAGTATTCATGGGAAAGGGCGGGATCGCCATGGCAGTACAGACAGGTTTCTGAAAGACGCACAGGCAGAAAATACCGCACCGCATTCATTTCCGGATCCACCAGATAATACTCCGCAAGCTCCCCTTTGCTCAAAAGACGTAAGGCGTCGCGCTCCACCGTACTCTGGCTTCCATAGTCCGGCATGTTCTCAGGATTTCTGGGATAAAACTTAGGAACCCGAAAGCTGTAACCTCCGGCCTCGGCCTTTTTCATCGCCGCTTCCCAGGCCGTGACAACGGGGACAGCTCCCAGAACAGCGGCCATGCCATCGGGCCTTTCTGCAAAGGCCCTCAGGGCTTCCACGGAAAACATCTTTTTTTCCCACTTGGCGTCCATGGACTCCCGAACCGATTCTGCCATCAGACAGATGGCGCGGGCCTTTTCCACAAAGGCCTCAATGGTTTTGGCCCGAAAATTCCACGCATACACAGAAAAAAACAAGGCGCAGAGCAGTCCCATGCTCACAGCACAAAGCAAGATAATTTTCGACATCAGGGAAAGACGGGAAAGGGCCATGAAAAACCTCCTGCCAGGAAAAAGAAAGGAACAGGATACGCAAAAACCCTTAACAAAGGCACTGCCGGGAAGACATGAACAATCATGGGGTAACGGGTATGCACGAAAAAACATGAGGATGGAATACGGTACACGAAAAAGCAGGCCCAAGGCAAGCCCCGGGCCTTGCATCCGTCCAAAAGAGGATTTATTCTGCGATCAAGGTTTTTCAAGGCCCCAGGCTTTCTTGAAAATCCCTTACACCCATGCTCCAGCCCCCCTCTGCAACCTGAAGACAGGCCGTATGCGCTTTTTGAAACGCTCTGGCTCCGCAGCAAAAGGCCTTATTTTGCTCCCATAACCCCCTTTTCCGGGAAAAACGCCATGCACCTTTCCGATGAAAAAGTCTGCAAGTCCAAGCCCAGCGTCGCCCTTGTCTTCAGAGAAGAAATTCCTGAAATCACCGAAGCCATCATCCGCTCCTGCGAGGAACCCGGCAGCTTTACCCACATCAACCACGAACCCATCCCATCCCGGACAGAAGTGGTGTCCATTGTTCATGCCCTGCAAAAGCTTCTTTTTCCAGGGTATTTCAGCAGGGAGCCCCTGGATGCCACAAACCTGCGCTACAAGATCGGGCACAGCGTATCACGGCTTTTTGACACCGTAGCCCAGCAGATCATCCACAGCCTCCGCCACGACTGCTTCCGCTATGACCAGGTCTGCTCCCACTGCAATGAACAGGGCTATGAGACCGCCCGCAGGCTGTTCCGGGCCATCCCTGACTTACGCCGCATCCTCATGGCCGATGTGCACGCAGCCTATGATGGCGACCCCGCAGCCACAAGCCACGATGAAATCATCTTCTCCTATCCGGGAATTTTCGCCATTTCCGTACAGCGCATCGCCCATATTCTCTACCAGGACCAGATTCCCTTCATTCCCAGAATCATGACCGAATACGCCCACAGCGTCACAGGCATTGACATTCACCCCGGTGCCACCATTGGCGAACGCTTTGCCATTGACCATGGCACCGGCGTAGTCATCGGAGAAACCACCACCATCGGCGCCAATGTCCGTCTGTATCAGGGAGTGACCCTGGGTGCCCTTTCCCTGCCTCCGGATGCGGGCAACCGACTGCGGGGGAAAAAACGTCACCCCACCCTGGAAGATGATGTGATCATTTATGCCGGCGCCACCATCCTCGGAGGCAACACCGTAATCGGCGCACGCAGCATCATTGGCGGCAACGTCTGGCTCACCGAATCCGTACCTCCGGACACCCTGGTGGTCATGGAAGCGCCCAAACTCAGCTACAGGGCTTCGGGGTCCCACCCCCAGCAAGGAAAACCCGGCCATGATTTTGCGTGAACTCCGCCGGGAAATCCGGCTGCCCCTTTCTCCGGAAAGGGTGTTTCACTGGCACCGCCACAAAGACGCCCTCCTCCGCCTCAGTCCTCCCTGGGCCTGGCCTGAAGGCCTGCGGCAAGAAGGCAGCATCGAAACCCTGGGAAGGGTCTCCATGCGCATTCCCCTGGGTCCCCTGCGCCTGCCCTGGGAAGGAAGGCATACGGCCTGCGAACCGCCCTTCTTTTTTCAGGATGTCCAGACCCGAGGCCCCTTTGCCTTCTGGGAACACAGCCATTATTTTCACCCCCACGACCAAGGCTGCCGCATGGAAGACGTGCTGCGCTACGCCCTGCCCGCGGGTATTCTTGGGGATATAATCGCCGGGAAAGGCGTGGAGAAACGACTAAGGCGTCTTTTCGATTATCGCCACAAAATCCTTGAAGAGGATCTTACTCACCCGCCTGTCCAACCCATGCGCATCCTCATCAGCGGCAGCTCCGGCCTTGTGGCCGAAAGCCTCATTCCCGCCCTCACCACCGCAGGCCATACATGGATTCCCCTGGTCCGCACCCAGGGAATCCCCAAAACCCGCTACTGGAATCCGGAAAGGGGAGAGGCGGATCCCAAAATCCTCGAAGGTATTGATGCCGTGCTGCATCTCGGGGGGGAGCCCATTGGTGAAGGTGCCTGGACGCCGGAAAAAAAGGCCCGCATCCTCCAAAGCCGTGTGCTTGGAACACGTCTCCTCGCCCAGGCCATCCGTAAAGCCCACACACCGCCCAAAGTTTTCCTTTCTGCTTCAGCCATCGGTTATTATGGTAACCGCAAGGGCATCTTACTCACCGAGGACCATGGGAGGGGAGAAGGCTTCCTTGCCCATGTCTGCCAGAGGTGGGAAGAAGAGGCCATGGGCGTGCAGGATCTCTGCCCTGTGATCCGCCTGCGCATAGGCATTGGCTTAACACCCAGGGGAGGAGCCCTCTCCCGGCTGCATCCCCTTTTTTTCTCAGGGCTTGGCGGCGTCATCGGTAAAGGCCATGGATGGATGAGCTGGATTGCCATGGAAGACCTGGTGCGGGCGATCCGCTTCCTGCTTGAAACCCCCGGAATTTCCGGCCCCGTCAATCTTACCGCACCTCACCCTGTGCGAGCCAGGGATTTTGCCCGCATCCTGGCGCGCGTCCTCCACAGGCCGCAGGTCTTTCACCTTGCGCCCTCGCTGCTCCACGCTCTCCTCGGAGAAATGGGAAAGGAGGTCCTCATGACCAGCACCCGGGCCCTGCCTACAAGGCTTGAAGCTGCGGGCTTCCGCTTCCGATACCCCGACCTTGAAAGCGCCCTCGTCATGCTTCTGGGCGCGGATCCATGAAAAAAACGGAGACGCAGGAAAACCGCATGCGCAAAAGCCCTTTGATTCGCCCCTTTCCCGTGGCAGAATACAAAAAATGGCATCTGTCCTGATTTAGATGCTGGCAAAGCCTCCCCAAAAGGCCCCTGAGGCCCGGACAGACAGATTACGGACTACAGACGAGGGAACCCATGACATCCCCCTACAAACGCGGCATCACTCTCCTCATGATGCTGGCCATGGCCTTTGGTTTTTTTCATCTTTTTGTACCCAAGGCACTTCTGGCCTACGATTTTGAACGCCTGCACATCTTTCTTTTCAATCTCTGCAGCGGCGGCGCCCTTATCCTGTTTCACACCCGAAGAACTCTGCCCACAGGACCGAAAATCCCCCTCTTTCTGGGGTTCAGCCTTTGCTTTGCCCTCTGCGCTTTTCTTGAGATCTATCCCGCCGCCATGGTATGCGCCTTTCTTCTGGCCCTTCTTGTGGAGTCCGAACGCATCCGGATGTTCTCCCTTTTTCCCATGGATTTTTTCAAAGCCCGGGTCCCCGTTTCCCGGAAATTTCACCAGGCCTCCCTCCTTTGCCTTTCCATGGGCCTTTTCATCTCCGTTCCCGTCATGTTCAACGAGAGCTACGGAAACTGGATTTCCATGGAAAAGCTTACCCTGAATACTTTTTTTCTGGGATTTTCCTTTCCCGTATCCCTCATCACCATGAGCGTCATGTTTGAACTCATCGGTGACAACAGAATGCGGCTTACGCGGGTGCTCAAAAACATCGGCTTCTGGTCCGTAAACCTCGGTGTCATTATTTTTTTTATCTTCATTCTCTTTGAATGGCCTTTGCTTCAGCTTTTCATTTCTCTGATTCTTTTCGGAAGTGTTCTGCTCATCCTCATTCTTTTTCTCCAGGATCGTAAACAGGCCCAGGAAAAGGCCTTTCTCACTTCTGGCATGCTCTTTCTCGTTTTCACAGGCATCAGCGGCATTGCCTACATCATCCTCGAAATGAGTCCCTTTTATACCCGGGAGATGGGCAAGCTCATCCTGAAAATGCACAGTTTCGCTTCTCTTTACGGGTGGAATCTCAGCGGTCTTGTGGTCATCATGCGCTACACGGACTTCCCCATCCGCCTGCACTCCAGAAACCTGATTCTGACCCACTGGCTGGTGGTGCTGATCCTTGCACCCCTGGGATATTTTTCTCCCTTCGTCGCAGTGCTGGCCACCCTTTCTTACCTTGTCTTGCTGGAAACTCTTTTTTTCAGCGCCAGGGGCAGGACTGCCTTTGGAGAGGATACTGTCCAGGCCCAGGAAACCTGAAACAGCTCTGTATCAGAAAAACAGATCTCCACCAGGACCTGGCCCCTGACTCCCCTTTTCCAAAGCCCTTGCCGCAGGCTTCTCCAACAACCATACTTTATGGCATTGCTTTTGCTTGGATGTCATAAAGACGATGGATAGACCCCACCCAGAAAAGGAGATCCGCCATGACAGAAAAAGAACGCAAACGGTATAAAGTCACCATGGCCTGCCCCCAGTGCGGATGCAGCGCGGTCACCAACCTTTCCAAGGAAGAAATTCAAAAGCGTTTCGGAGATGTTCCCAATGTGGAGCTGGAATGCCATGAATGCATGCTCAAATACGAGGCGGCCCGCGCCGAGGCCTGTCCGGAATGGGATGCAGAGTGCCGCATGATGCAGGAAGGGAAGTCCCAGCACTGAAAATCCCCAGACTCTGTATAGAAAAATAAACTTTTTTGTATTGACAAACAGCAAGGTGCTGTTGCCATAGTCTTCGCTAAATATCTTTTATAGTCAAAAAGCATAAGCCAAAGAATCTGTCGCCACGGTATGCCCTGGTTTTTTCAAAAAAGACAAACAGCCCTCCAGCCCTTTGGAAAGGCGCAAAAGACTTCCGAAAGAAAGGAAAAAAAATGGCTTTTGATTTTAATGCAAATGAAATCTTTCAGATGGCTATCCAGATTGAACAAAATGGCGTCAAGTTTTACAGAAACGCCGCTGCCAATGTCCAGAAGCAGGAAGAAAAAGATCTGCTTCTCAAACTGGCCGACATGGAAGTGGACCACGAAAACACCTTTGCTTCCATGAAAAAAAGCCTGGCCGAAGACGAGAAGGCCAAAACCATCTTTGATCCCAACAATGAAACCGTTTTGTACCTCAAATCCTTAGCGGACACCCGCGTCTTTTTCCAGAAAACCATTGATACGACAAGCCTCAAGGAAATCCTCAAAGAAGCCATTGTTGCAGAAAAAGATTCCATCGTCTTTTACCTGGGCATGAAAGAGCTGGTTCCTGAGGGTAAGGGCAAAAATCGCCTGGACGCCATCATCAAAGAAGAAATGGGTCACATCCGCCTTCTCAGCAAAGAGCTTATGGCCATCAAGTAGCACAAAACAGGGCTTCCCCCCATGGAATCCCGACCCCATATACCCTGAAAACGCATATCGGAAATCCCGGTATGCGTTTTTTACTCCATCCTCCCTTCTTCCGCCACCTGGGCCAAACCTTCAGGATCACAGATTTCCAGGATGTTTCCCGTCACATTCAGATACCCTGCGGTGACCATACGGCCCAAAATCCGGGAAAGGGTTTCCGGACTTGTGCCCAGAAGACTTGCCAGCTGCGCCTTGGAAAGGGGCAGCACCAGGGAAGTTTCTCCTCCGCACTCCTCCTTCAGGGTGTTGAGGTAAGCGGCAAGCCGGGCTGGCACCTCCTTTAAGGCCAGATGCTCAATCTGGGTGGTAAACACCCGCAGCCGCCGGGATAAAACCGCCAGCATGGCAAGGGCCAACTCCGGCATATCCTTGAGTTTGTCGATAAAAACCTCCCTTGGCAGAAAAAAAAGCTGACAGGGTTCCAGGGTCTGGGCGCTGGCCGGATAGGGAATTCCTCCAAACATGGGCGCTTCGCCCACGGGCTCCCCAGGCCCCAGAATGTGCAGAATTTTCTCCTTACCTTCAAAGGTGGCCTTGAACACCTTGACCTTGCCCGACAAAAGTACAAAAAACCCCGTAGCCGCCTCGCCTTCCTGGAACAAAAGCTCGCCCCGTAAAGCCGCCCGACTCCGTCCCAGGGTCAGCACGGTTTTAAGGGCCCTGTCCTCCAGCCCTCCGAAAAGGAGGCTTCCTGCCAGAATTTCAATGATCTCCGCTTCTTTCATTTTTTCTTCCCATTTTCAAGGTATTGATCTGTATCAATTTCTTTTTGCCATAAAAGCTTTATCTTCTGCCTGGAATGAAACAAAAACCCGCCCCAGGGGGCGAAGGAGGATATCCATGAAGATTCTGCGCGACATCATTGAGATCGATGAACAAAAGTGTGACGGCTGCGGCCTCTGCATCCCTTCCTGCGCCGAAGGCGCACTGGCCATTGTGGACGGCAAAGCCCGCGTTATCCGAGATCCGCTCTGCGATGGCCTGGGCGCCTGCATCGGCGCCTGCCCCCAGGGCGCCCTCCGCATTGTCAAAAAAGAAACCCTGCCCTTTGATGAAGCCGCTGTGCACGCCCATCTTCATACCAGGGGCTGCCCTTCCGCCCAGGCCTCCCTCCTTGCTGCCCCAAGCCCCAAGGGAGACAGGCTTCCCATGGAATCGGCCCTTTCCCACTGGCCCATACAGCTGCGCCTCATCCCCCCCACAGCCCCCTTTCTCAAAGACGCTCACCTGCTCATTCTGGCAGACTGCGCAGCTGTGGCGGATCCCGCCCTGCACCAGGACCTTCTTCCTGGAAAAGTCGTACTCATGACCTGCCCAAAACTGGACAACGGCGAAGAAGCCGTGGAGCGCCTTGCCGCCATCTTCCGCCATTCGGGAGTCCAAGCCCTCACAACGGTCATGATGGAAGTCCCCTGTTGCGGTGGTCTCTCCCGCATTGTGAAAGAAGCCCTGAAGCGTGCCGAAAACACTCTGGACGCCCAGGAAGTCATCATCCAGCGCACAGGAAAAAGGGGCCGCCCCACCATTGCCCCCCAACCGCCACGGCTCTGCTGATGCTCAGATCAGAACCCGCTCTCCTCCGGTGCCCCGAAGGCCCTTGTCTCCAGAGGGGCCTCCAGGGGCAGAATCCCAGGCCAGAGCCGGTGCATGAGGGTGTCCGCAAGAAAAAGCTTCCGTGCAGCTTCTTCCGCGTCTCCATGCACCACTCGGCCGCCGGACAGCAAAAAGGTTTCCATGTTCCCCCGCTCCAGGGCCGCCTGTATACGTCTTGCAGAAAGAACGGTCCGTTCCATCCGCCTTCTCGCCCTCAGAAGGGGCTGGGGCCAGACTTCCACTCCGGAAACTTCGGCCAGTATCTCTGTCATCAGAATAAATGACGCCCTGAAAAAGGGAGGATCTGAAGAGAATGCAAGCAATCTCTCCAGAACCCCGGCCCCTGGTTTCACCGTATCCACCCCCAGGGTCCAGAGACGGTTGCGACAGAAGGCACGCAGGTTTTCCGGCAATACCGCATCCATCTGTTTCCACAGATCGCTATCCACATGGCGCTCCAGGCTCAACCGCTTCACAAAAGAGACGAGCATTTTCCCATCAAGGGGCAAGACCAGGGTCTTACCCTGCCCCAGATCAAGGATGGCGGAAGGGGTATTTTCCTGAAGCGACGTACATAGCCAGGCCAGCGCCGGAGCATCCCAGCCCCTGCCTTTCCAGAAAGGCAGAAGGGAAAGGCGCAGATCCTCGTCAGGAAAAAGCCATAATTCCTTCAAGATCCCGCCATTTTCCTCTTCTGTCATGGCAAGGGCCAGGTCTTCCACAGTCTCAATTCCAAGCGCATCTTCCGCAAAAACCCGCAAAGCCTTCCCCGGAGGACGGGGACTTTCCAAAAACGCCACAAGCCGGTCCCGCAGCCCGATTCTGCCTTCTTCCTGATACGCACTGTTGTAACCGCATGGGAACACCCAGGCTCCTTTCTTTGCATAAGGACCTGCCTTATGAAAATCATGGACTTTAAAAATACAATTCTTTAATAAGGAGAACGATATGTACGAGCTTCTTCCCCTGCTGGCCATCCTCGCCGTCTGGTACCTTCTTCAGGTATGGATTCTGCCGAAGATGGGCGTATCCACCTGACTGAAGGATGCTTGTCAGGTGACAAGAAGAGGAGAAAACCATCAAAAGAACACAAAAGGACATCCCCCGGAAGCAGGATCCGGACCTGGAGCTGATTCTGGCCATTAACCAAGGGGATACCCGACGTTTTGAAGATCTGGTGCGACGCTATCAGGACCGTCTGTACAACTTCGGCTTACGGATCTGCAAAGACACCCAGGATGCCGAAGACCTGGTACAGGAAACCTTCATTAATATTTTTCGATATCTGCCGGGCTTCCGCCAGGAAAGTCTTTTCAGAAACTGGGTATACCGCATTGCCGTGAGCGTATGTATCAAGATGCGGCGTCGTTCCAAATTCGCCCCTGAAAAGGAGCTTTCCCTGGAAGATGTCCTGCCCAAGGATGCGGCCCTGGCCCCGGAAGAGTTGCCCGAATGGGCAAAACAGCCTGCAGAACGTCTCCTCAACGAAGAACTGGGTGCAAAAATCAAGGCTGCCATCGACACGCTGCCCCCCACCTACAGGCTGGTGGTGGTGCTCCGCGACATGGAAGATTTCTCCACCGAAGAGACCGCTCAGATTCTTGATATTTCCCAGGCCAATGTCAAGGTCCGGCTCCACAGGGCACGTTTTTACATCCGGGAAGCGCTGAAAGGATACTTCACCCATGCCCCAGACCCCTCCTGAAATTCCGTCCCACTGCCTGGCTCTCTTTGATCGCTTTTCAGCCTATGTGGATGGGGAACTCCAAGGAGAAGAACGCCGAGCCCTGGAAGAACACCTCCAGCATTGTCCCAAGTGCCGGGTCTGCCTTGCCACCCTGACCCAGAGCATCCGTATCTGCAACCAGGTGGGCTCCCGGCCCGTACCCCAGTCCCTCTCCCTGAAGCTGGAAAATCTTGCAAAGAGTTTTCAGGTTACAGAGACTTAAAGTTTTTGAACTGAAAGTTGGCCTTCCCATGATCAAGAAAACGCCCTTTGGCAATACCCTTAAAGAGCAGCTCCAGGCCAATGCCCTGGATAAAGCCCATATTTTTCTCCTGGCAAACGGCCATATCCGGGGAACCCTGGTGCACGCCACCCGCATGATCCATGAAATGCGGGGAAACCACGAGCTGGGTATCCTGGAAACCCTGGTTCTGGGCCATGCGTACATCGCCGCATGCCTCATGGCCACTCCCCTCAAGGGGGAAGACCGCATCCAGCTCAAAATTGCATGTTCTGGTCCCATTACAGGACTTTGCGCAGAGGCCAACGCCCTGGGAGAAGTCCGGGGCTACTTGCATAAAAACCCCATCCCTGTAAAAGGGCCTGTGGAGAACCCGGACCTGTCTTCCTTTTTCGGTGCAGGCATTCTCACCCTCACCCGCCATACCCAGACCGCAAGACACCCCTTTACCGGGCAGGTGGCCCTGGCCTATGGCAATATCGCCCAGGACGTGGCCCACTATTATGCCACATCAGAGCAAACGCCCACAGCCCTGACCTTGAGCATACAGTTTGATGCCGCAGGAAACCTCGGGGCCGCAGGAGGCCTTCTGCTACAGGCCATGCCCGGAGCCACCCCCGAAGACATCCGTCGACTGGAAGAACAGGTCCGGTCCATGGAAAGCATTGGAGAAGCCTTTGGCAGAAAAAAAACAGCCGAAGATCTCATCCTCGGTGCCTTTGAAAACTTCAATCCCAAAATCATTGACCAGAGACGGGTGGAATTCTTCTGCCGCTGCACCGAGGATCAGATGATCCGCTATCTGAAAAGCCTGCCCCTGGAAGACAGGCAGGATATCCGGAAAAAAGGACCTTTTCCTCTGGAAATCACCTGCCACAACTGCAACTCCCGCTACAGCTTCTCCAGGGAACGCCTGGCCTCCCTTCTCTGAATTTCTTTCACCTTTCACGCACCGGTCTGCCGAGCAATCAAAAAAGGGTCCAGCTTACGCCAGGACCCTTTCAATGCAGACCACATACCCAAACGCTTAAATTGTCTTTTTTATCTGAAACCTTCCCCAGGCCCCCTGAAAGCCAGCAGCCCGGACATCCTTACAAATATGGGGTTCTTTTTGGGTTAAAAACGGATCTCATAACCCAGCAAAAGATTATAATCATCCTTGGTCCAGTTCCGGCCCTTTTCCTCAAAATTTGCATACAGCCTGCGCAGGTCCAGACGCACCGTGGCATTGCTCAGCACATGAAAACCAATGCCAGCCCGCGCTTCCCAGTAATATTCACCATCCTGCCAGGTCAAGGGCTTGGGAGCACCGGCAAACTGCGCTTCCACGCTCACAGGAATGGGCAGAGGATTCAGCCCTGCGTCCAGCTCATAGCCCATGCCAAAAAGAAAGGCGATCCCAACCGCCGAATTTTCCACAGTGGAGCGCCCATCTTCCGCTTCCAGATAAAACCCCCGGAACCCCACCAGATAACGAATCCCAGGCATGAACTGGTCATTTTTCACCCCCACGAGGCCAGAGAGCATCCTGTAATCATCATCTTTATAAACGCCCTCTCCACCCAGGGTCATAATACCATGATCCGTACCCATGTCCGCCATCAGGGATGCTGCAACCGTGGATTGGTTCACATACAAACCCGCTCCCATCCCCGCATAGGCGGGAATCCAGGCAAACATTACCAAAGCCAACCCCAAAAGCCCAAACCGCTTCATGATACTCCTTTTTCCATGTAAAAAGTGTCATTCACAAAACTGCTGAACCCGGTGTTACAGGACAGCGTTGCGCCCCAACACCCAAACTCCGGATGCAACGGCTCTCTTTTCCTCGGCTCTGCCACACAAAAGAATAGGCAGGGCCGGAGAATCTTCGCAGCCCCCTCCGCATCCCAAAGAAAAACCTTTTCCAAGTCCCAATACTACTTCGGTGCTTCCAGGCGCACCACCAGCACAGGCACGGGGCAACGACGGATCACACCATTGGCCGTACTTCCCAGCAGGAGATCTTCAAACTTGCTGTGACCACGGGTTCCCATGACCACAATATCAAACTCCCCTTCCACGGCTGTGTCAATGATGGTTTTCACAGGATGCCCCACCTTCACCATCACATTGTCACAGGAGGCAAAGCAATCCCCCACCTCATCGTGCAACTCCGCACAGGTTTCCTCTATGCGCTTTAAAACCGCATCCTTTGCACTGGCAAGCCGCTCATCCGTAAGGGAGCGCCAGCGGTCTATGCCAAAATAGAGGTCCATGTCAATGCCCGTGGACAGGGTCATTTCCTCGTAAATATCCGGAATGACGTGGAGACTGGACATTTCAGCGCCATAACGACCCGCAAGGCTCACGGCATAACGCATGGCGTCCCTGGCGGTTTCCGAAAGGTCTGTGGCATACAGTATTTTCTTGATCGAATGGTACATGGCAAGCTCCTCATTGAAGTCAACGAAACCCTTCCCATACCCCAGAGATCTCTGCCTCACGACAAACTTCGGCAAAGACCCACTGCCTTTTTACATTGTAGAAAATCCTGGTCTCAAAAAGCAAGAAAAAGGGTAACCCACCCATGTTCCAGGATCTCCTTCCCGCAAATCCCCGCAATAAAAAAAGGGCTTACGGTGTGATCCGTAAACCCTTATTTTTTGTTGGCGGGAGCGACGGGACTCGAACCCGCGACCTCCGGCGTGACAGGCCGGCGTTCTAACCAACTGAACTACACCCCCTTTTTTGCTGGTGGGCGAAACAGGGATCGAACCTGTGACCCACGGCTTGTAAGGCCGTTGCTCTCCCAGCTGAGCTATTCGCCCTCTTTGCAGCCACCCTTCCGCCGCAAAAGCGAGATCTATCTACCAGCATGTGTTTTCTGCGTCAAGCAAAAAAAAACAACTTTCTATTTTTTCTTTTTTGCCCTGGTTTTAAGCCCACCGGGCAGCAAGGCCTGCTCCAACACCTCGTCCATATGATTTACGGGGACAAGACGGACACGTTTTAATACTGAAGCAGGTATCTCCTTAATATCCTTCTCATTTTCCTTAGGATACAAAACCGTTGCAATCCCTCCCCGGTGGGCGGCCAGCACCTTTTCCCGCAACCCACCAATGGGCAATACCCGGCCCCGGAGGGTAATCTCTCCGGTCATGGCCACGTTTCTGTCCACAGCCCGGGCTGTGAGGGAGGAAACCAGGGCGGTACAGATGGCAATACCCGCACTGGGACCATCTTTAGGAATGGCACCTTCGGGAAAATGAATATGCAGATCCTTTTCCTTGTAAAAGCCCGGATCAATCCCTAAGTCTTCACTCCGGAAACGAACATAGCTCACCGCAGCCCGGGCGGATTCCTTCATCACATCCCCAAGCTTACCCGTAACCGTCACCTCGCCCTTCCCAGGCATCAGAACGGTTTCTATGGTAAGCAGCTCACCACCGGACTGGGTCCAGGCCAGCCCCGTCACAGCCCCCACATGGTGAGCCTCTTCCACCCGGCCAAAACGGTACTGATCCACACCCAGGTATTTCCGAACCCCTTCCACATCAATCACGAAGGGTGGTTTGCCGGATTTACGGACCAAATCCCTCGCCACCTTACGGCAGATGGCTGCAAGCTGCCGCTCCAGACTCCGGACTCCTGCCTCCCGCGTATGAAAGCGAATGATGTGATAAACCGCATTGCGGGTAAAACGAATCTGAGAGGCTTCCAGGCCATGCTGGCCAACCTGCTTGGGTATAAGGTGCTCTGTGGCGATGTGAAACTTTTCAATTTCCGTGTATCCAGGAATACGGATAATCTCCATGCGATCCTGAAGGGGGAGGGGGATGTCATGGAGGGTGTTAGCCGTGGTAATGAAAAGAATTTCGGAAAGATCGTACTCCAGATCCAGGTAATGATCTCCAAAAGCCGCATTCTGCTCCGGATCCAGGACTTCCAGCAGGGCCGCCGAAGGGTCTCCCCGGAAATCCATGCTCATTTTATCCACCTCATCCAGACAGAAAACAGGATTCCGGGTTCCGACCTTTTTAAGGCTCTGAATAATCTTGCCAGGCATGGCACCAATGTAGGTTCTCCTGTGCCCCCGGATTTCCGCTTCATCCCGCACCCCACCCAGGGAAAGGCGAACATACTCCCTGCCTGTGGCCCTGGCCACGCTGCGAGCCAGGGAGGTTTTCCCCACCCCCGGAGGGCCTACCAGACAAAGAATGGGACCCTTGATTTTCTGCACCAGTGTCTGTACGGCCAGATACTCAAGGATGCGCTCTTTGGGTTTTTCAAGCCCATAATGGTCCGCGTTAAGAACATTCTCGGCACTGTCAAGGTCCCTTGAGAGTACGGACAACTCGTTCCAGGGTAAGGCCAGGATCCAGTCCACGTAATTGCGCACCACCGTGGCTTCCGCCGACATGGGAGACATCATCTTCAGTTTACGGATTTCCGCCCGCACCCTGGCTGTGGCTTCTTCCGAAGGCTTTTTCTCTTCCAGACGCCGCTCCAACTCCTCCACCTCCTCAATGGAGTCCTCGGCATCTCCCATCTCCTTGCGTATGGCCCGGATCTGTTCATTGAGATAGTAGTGGCGCTGATTTTTTTCCATCTGTTTTTTAACCCGGCTGCGGATCTTCTGATCCATGGAAAAAATTTCCGTTTCCGTACGGATCAGATTCACAAGCAAAAGCATGCGTTCCGCAAGATCCTCCGTTTCAAGAAGCTGCTGCTTATCGGCGATCTTGAAGGCAAACTGGGCCGCAACCGCATCCGCAAGATGGGATGGATCCTGAATGGCCTCAATGGCATCCAGGGTTTCCGAGGCGATCTTTTTGTTTAAGCTTGCATATTCCCGATAACTTTCCATGACGGCACGAACTAAGGATAAAGCTTCCAGAGGCCTCACACCCGCCTCCGCAAGGGGGGCGACCTCCACCCGATAATATCCTTTCTCGCCCGTATCACACCCCAGCATACGAGCCCGAAAATCGCCTTCCACCAGGGCCTTTACCGTGCCATCGGGAAGCTTCAGCAACTGCAGAACGCGTCCCACGCAGCCAACCTTGGCCAGATCCTTTTCTTCGGGATCATCCACATCCGCTTCCACCTGGGATGTGAGAAAAACACGACGGTCATGGTCCATGGCCGCAGAAAGGGCGTGGATGGATTTTTTCCGGCCCACAAAAAGCGGAGCCACCATATGTGGAAAAAGCACCATATCCCGCAAGGGAAGAAGGGGAAGCATCAATACCGCCATATTATCATCCTTAGGATTGGAGGCACCTCTGGAAAAAATCCTCTCCCACACACGTTTCGGGAAAAAACATCCTGGGCGCATCAAAGGCACAAAAAACAGGAAAGGTCTCAAATCGCTGTCAAAGCGACTCAAAACCCTTCCTCAAATCCAGCATTACGCCTGCTGCTTGGATTGGGCATACAAGAGAATAGGCTCTTCCTTGCTCAGCACCACTTCCTCACTGATCACGCACTCCTTCACATTCGCCAGAGAAGGAATCTCGTACATGATATCCAGCATGATATTTTCAAGAATCGCACGCAAGCCACGCGCACCGGACTTTCTCCGCACCGCTTCCTTGGCGATGGCTTCAAGGGCACCGTCCGTAAAACGCAGGCTGACCCCTTCAAAGGAAAAAAGCTTCTGAAACTGCTTGACCAGGGCGTTTTTAGGCTCCTGAAGTATTTTAACCAGAGCATCTTCCTTCAGTTCTTCAAGGATGGCGATCACGGGCAGGCGGCCGAGAAATTCGGGAATCAAACCGAACTTCACAAGATCTTCCGCCTCCGCCATGTGCAGCAGCTCAGAGGCCGACTTATCGCCTGGCTTGGTAACCTTGGCACCAAAACCCATGGTCTTCTGGCCTATACGGCGCTGCACAATCTTATCCAGCCCTGTGAAGGTCCCGCCACAAATGAACAGGATATTGGACGTATTCACCTTCACAAAATCCTGCTGGGGATGTTTACGTCCCCCCTTGGGTGGCACACTGGCCGTGGTACCCTCTATGATTTTCAGAAGAGCCTGCTGCACGCCTTCACCCGACACATCCCGGGTGATGGAGGGGTTATCCCCCTTGGAAGCAATCTTGTCGATCTCGTCAATGTAAACGATACCCCGCTGGGCGCGCTCCACATCGTATTCCGCATTCTGCAGAAGAGAGAGAATGATGTTTTCCACATCCTCTCCCACATAACCGGCCTCTGTGAGTGTCGTGGCATCGGCAATGGTGAAGGGGACATCCAGAAAACGGGCCAGGGTCTGGGCCAGAAGTGTCTTTCCACTGCCCGTAGGCCCAATGAGAAGGATGTTGCTCTTCTGGATTTCCACCTCGTCATGGGCATCCCGACCCGCAGAGGATTCCAGTCGCCGGTAGTGATTGCGCACCGCCACAGCCAAGGTTTTCTTGGCCGCGTCCTGCTCAATCACATAATCATCCAACCTTCTTTTGATTTCTTTGGGCGTAAGGAGATTTTCAGGGGTTTCCGGAGCCTTATCCCCCTCTTCCTCAATGATCTCGCTGCAGAGCTGGATGCATTCATCACAGATGTAAACCGCAGGACCTGCAATGAGCTTGCGGACATCTTTCTGGCTCTTGCCGCAGAACGAGCAGTACAGCTTGTCTCCGGTATCGCCGTGATCCGTCATTTAGCCCTCCGTTTTTTCGATAATGGCCGCAAGATCACTCCGACTGGCCACCACATGATCGACAATGCCGTACGCCTTGGCTTCCTCGCCGCTCATGAAATGATCCCGATCCGTATCCGCTTCAATGGTTGCCAGATCCCTTTTGGTATGCCGGGCAAGAATATGATTCAGGGTATCTTTGATTCTTAAGATTTCCCTCGCCTGAATCTGGATATCCGACGCCTGGCCCTGGGCACCGCCCAGAGGCTGGTGGATCATGATACGGGAATGGGGCAGGGCATAGCGCTTACCATCAGCGCCCGCAGCCAGGAGCAGAGCTCCCATGCTGGCGGCCTGACCGATACACACGGTCACCACGTCAGGCTTGATGTACTGCATGGTATCGTAAATGGCCATACCAGCCGTTACCACACCTCCGGGAGAGTTGATGTAAAAATTGATTTCCTTTTCAGGATCCTCGGACTCCAGAAACAGCAACTGGGCCACAATGAGATTGGCAATCTCGTCATTCACTGCGGATCCAAGGAAAACAATACGATCCTTGAGAAGCCGCGAATAAATATCGTATGCTCTCTCGCCTCTGCTGCTTTGTTCCACGACCATGGGAATCAGCGGCACGACGAACCTCCCTTTTTCTCCTTGTTGGGCCCGACATCTGTATTTCAAACCATGGAAGGGCCCAAAAAGCCCTTCCATACAGACAACATCAGGCTTCGGGCGTCTGGGCATCCGCCTCTTCCGCCACTTCAGCGGGTACCGGATGCACCTCTTCAATAACACTGTTTTCTAAAATAAGCTGAATCGCCTTCTTTTCAAGCAGGGTGTGTTTGAAAAAGTCCAGCTTCTCCGGGCTTTTCTCATAAAAGCTCCAGACCAGGTCCACAGGCTGGTTAAAGTTTCTGGCCAGCTCCTCAAGACCCGCTTCAATCTCATCCTTATCCAGATCAAGCTTCTCCTGGGCAATGATGGCCCCCAGAATCAGGTGGCGACGAACCTGTTTTTCCGCAAGCTCCCTGTACTCCTGCCCCAGGGATTCCCGGGTCTGTCCAAGCTGTTCGAAGGTAACACCATTGGCAGAAAAAGCCCTTTCGGCTTCATCCAGAATTCCTTCCAGCTCATAGTTTATCATAACATCAGGAACCTCAAAGCTGGTTTTTTCGATCAGAGAAGAAAAAATCTGCTCATTCACTTCCTGCTCAATGCGCTTGTCATAGCCCTGCTTCAGATTTTCACGAATTTTCTCACGAATATCATCAACGGTTTCAAAGGCTCCGAAATGAGCGGCAAAGGTATTATCCAGTTCCGGAAGAACCTCTTCATGGATTTCCTTCAGGGTAACCTCAAAAGAAACGGTTTTTCCGCAAAAAGCCTTGTTCACATAATGCTCATCATAGCTGACATCAAAAGTGCGGGTTTCTCCGGGGTTCATACCCTCAAGCTTTTCATCAAAGGCGGGAGACAGGGTGTTCCGCCCAATACGGTAAGCATGATTTTCCGTTTTCGGCGTACCCGCGAAGGACTCCCCTGCAACCTTTCCTTCATAATCAATAAGAACAAAATCTCCGGACTCTGCGGGTCTTGCCTCTGCAATGGGCTGCTTTTTAGCAAGATTCTTCCGAAGCATCTCAATCTGCCCTTCCACTTCCTCCTCACTGAAGCTGTAGAGGGTTTTACGGATGGGCAGCCCCTTGAAGTCCACAGCTCCGATCTCCGGTTTCAGTTCGATGGTAATACCCACCTTAAGCGGCCCCTTCTCATCAAAGGCTTCCAGGTTCGGCGCATCAATGTCAGGAGTTCCAATGAAGTGAAGATTTTCCTTCTGTACGGCATGCACAAAGGCATCCTGAATCAGCTTCTGGGAAACATCGGCATGGACATCCTTTTTATACATACGCTCCAGAACGGCGCGGGGTGTTTTTCCGGGACGAAAACCCTTGATCTTCACGGTTTTCTTCAGATCCTGGTAGGCAGCATCCACAGCCTTGGCCACCATTTCACCCGGGATCTCGATATGCAGGGCCTTTTTGACCGTGCTCAGATCTTCTACCGTAACTTGCATGACGATCCTTTCTTCATAAAAACCTTAAAAGCCCATGGCGTCTGTAAACAATCTTCAGCAACCATTCCGTGCAAGGGCTGCATACCTGGCAATAAACCCTTCTGCCCGTTCATCCTTATTGCGCGGAACCGTTGCCCGTCTTACCCTCAATGAACCGCCCACTCACATACGGGGCTTCCCATTCCCCGCCCTTTCCGGACATAAGGGAGAAGATCTCGTGCTTGACGGGACCGACTCTTTTCCCGTAAAGTCTTTTGCTGTCTGATCACCAACCCCGCGAGCGGAGCCCGAAGGCAGCAGCGTCCGGCGCAATCTTTTAAATTTAATCACGCCATTCCTATGTGTCAAGCAAAAAGCCATTTGCGCCCACAACCCACTCCGAGAAAGACAAACATCCGAAAAAAATATGTTTTTCTTCTCCTGATTTTCCTTTTCACAGCTCCCCTCCTGAACAGTGCCCTCTGGGCCTTCCCACTGAACAGGAAAGAGGTTCTTGTTGTCCTTGATCCCGGTCATGGCGGCACCAGCACCGGAGCCCGCGGGCTGGGCGGGGCACTTGAAAAAAAGATCACCCTCCATCTGGCCCAGGCCATTGCCAGGGAGCTTCAAAGCCACTGCCGCGTGCTTCTCACGCGGGAAGGGGATTTTGATCCCGGATCAGATCGCCGGGCAGAGCTGGCCAATAATCGTAAAGCCCATCTCTTTATCAGCCTGCATACAGGCGCAGGGTTCGGACAAACACCCGGCCCCCTGCGTATTCTCCACATGCCAGAGCCCCCATCCTCTCCCTCTCCCCAGCCGGAAACCTGGCATCAGGGCTATATTTCCCACCTTGCCCAGGCAAGCCTGCTGGCCCAAAAACTCGCCCAGTCCCTGAAAGAGGCCTCCCTCCCCAGAAAAATCCACCTGCAGACCGCAGAGATATCCATACTCGCCCCCTTGGATATGCCCGCAGTTTTTCTGGAAGTGGGACACATCAATGCCCCCCAGGATGCACTCTGGCTTTCCGATCCTGCAACACACAGACAATTGGCCCAGTCCATCGCCCTCGGCATACGCGCCTATCTGGATACGACTTTTTAAGTACAATTTTTCTGATTCGAGATGGACAGGCTTGCGCAAAGAAAGGAAGCATGTTAGAAGAATTTTTTATCTGTACGGGGTGTAGCGCAGCTTGGTAGCGCGCCTGCTTTGGGAGCAGGATGTCGGAGGTTCGAATCCTCTCGCCCCGACCAAATGCATAAAACGCCCTGCAAACACAGGGCGTTTTTTTATGTATACAGAGATCCCGCATGTATCCAGATTACAAGCAAAGAAAATCAGGAAGCCAGGGGCTCTACGGAAAAGTGCCGATCAAGGCGCATGGTGCTGAAAAGGCTGTAGATATCCTTGGCCACGTTCACAACCTTCAGTTTTCTTCCCTTGCGGTTCAAGGAATTATGCGTGGCGATAATCACACCAATGCCCACGGAGTCGACCATTTCCACACCCGCAAGGTCCAGGTGGATGTCTCCACTGTTTTCCTGAATCAGGTTCTGCAATTCCGTACGAAAATCATTGGCCATGGATGCAACGATATCCACGCCGGGAATGACAAGAATCCGATCCTCTTCCTTTATAATCTGACTCATGGCATGCGCTCCATAATATTTTGGAAAAAAGAGATGCCGGGATTCCGACAAGGGGAAAACAAAAAAATAAATGGCGGGATTCAGACAAAGAGGCTTTGCTGGAAAACATGAAAAAGGTAGCACAAGGTAAAAGGAATCTCAATGTGAATCTATCCTTTTTTTCCGGAAATCCCGGACTTGCTCCCTCCTGTCTTCTCCCCCTCAGCCTCGCGTTCTTCTGCGCCCTTCTCTTTGCCGCCGTCTTTCCTCCTTTAGGTCTGTGGCCCCTTGCCTTTGTGGCCCTTGCTCCCCTCATCCGCCTCACGGCAAGCTCCGGTTCACCGGGAAAAGCCTTCCGCCTGGGCTTTGTCTTCGGTTTTATTTTTTTCTCCCTTGTTCTGCACTGGCTGGCGCCTACGGTGCGCACCTTCGGTGGTCTGCCCTGGCCTGCGGCCCTGGGAGCCCTCGGGCTCCTGGCCTCCTACCTGGCCCTGTATCCCGCCCTTTTCTCCCTGCTCATCCAAAAAATCCATCAGAGGGGGGGCTCTCTTTTTCTTGCCGCTCCCGCCATCTGGACAGGCCTTGAATACATTCGGGCGCAGCTCCTCTCAGGCTTTCCCTGGGCCCTGACCGGTCACGGCCTGGCCCCCATCCCCCTTCTTATCCAAAGTGCGGACACAGGAGGCGTCTATCTCCTCTCCTTTGCCCTCCTTGTTATGAACACAGCACTGGCCTTTCCGGGAAAGGCCTTTAAATATCCCGCAGCCGCTCTGGCCCTCTGGCTCTGCCTTGGCCTTTATGGTCACATCCGCATCACAGAACTGGAATCCAGGCTCAATGAAGCCCCGAGACTGGCTGTCGGCATTCTTCAGGGGTGCATGCCGCCGGATCAGAAATGGGATCCGGACTTTCAGGCCTACACCCTGGAACGCTACCAGGATCTGATCTTAAAAGATCTTACCGCAAACCCTCCTTCCGGAGAAACCCGCCTCTTCCTCTGGCCGGAAACCGCCACTCCCTTTTATCTTTTCAGTGAAGAGGCGCCCACAAAAAAGCTGCTGAACATCATCCGGGATTCCGAAGTTCACCACCTGGTGGGCAGCCCTGCCTATGCCCTGGATTTCCAGAAAAAACTTTCCCTTTTCAATGCCAGTTACCTCATCGATCCTTCGGGCAGGCTGCTTTCCCGCTACGACAAAGCCCATCTCGTTCCCTTTGGCGAATACGTGCCCCTGAAAGATTTCTTCCCCTTTCTTGAAAAAATCATCGTACCCGCAGGCTATTTCACCGCCGGGACGCGACCGCCCGTTCTCCGTCTTCAGAATACGGGCCTTGCTCCCCTCATCTGCTTTGAAAGCGTCTTTCCCTACATATCCCGGAAAGCCGTACTGGCAGGAGCCGAACTCCTTGCCGTTCAGACCAATGATGCCTGGTTCGGCAGAAGTGGAGGCCCGCGTCAGCATCTGGACTTCAGCATCTTCAGGGCCGTGGAGTTCCGCAGAAGCGTGGTGCGCAGCGCAAATACGGGTATCAGCGCCCTGATCCTGCCCACGGGTATCCTGGCCAAGGAAAGCCCCATGGACGTCCCCTATGTTCTTCACGGGAAAGCCCCCCTTCTCAGCGGACAGACAATCTATGCCCGAATGGGGGATTTTTTTGCCCGAACCTGCCTCTTTGTGCTAGTATTCTATGTTGCTTATGCATATCTGCCCTTTTTTTCGACGAAAAAAGGCTTCATCCAAAACCATGCAGGAGAATGATCATGTCCGCAGAACTGAAGCAGCGCACCAAGGAACACCGCGCCCAACTCCTTCAGTTAAAGGGGTGTCTTTGACCTCGATCACCTCAACTACCGTTTGAGTGAGATCGAATCCATCATCGGCAACAAGGATTTCTGGAACAATCCCGATGCCGCCAAACCCATCCTCCAGGAACGCAGCCTGCTTTCCGGAAAACTCGACGCTTACCAGAAAATCGAAACCGCCGTAAATGATGCGGAAATGCTTCTGGAAATGGCCATGGAAGAAGAGGATACGGAAACCATCCGCGATGTGGCCCTCCAGATGGATGCCGTGGAAGATGCTCTTGATGATTTTTCCCTTAAGCTCATGCTGGATGGGGAGGATGACATGGCCACAGCCATTGTCTCCATCAACGCCGGTGCGGGCGGCACCGAGGCCCAGGACTGGGCGGAAATGCTTTTCCGCATGTACAGCCGCTGGGTGGAGCGCAAGGGATTTACCATGCAGATGGTGGATTATCAGCCCGGAGACGAGGCGGGCATCAAGGGGGTCACCTTCACCGTGAGCGGGGAGTATGCCTTCGGCTACCTGAAAACCGAATCCGGTGTCCACCGCCTGGTGCGGATTTCCCCCTTCAACGCCAACGGCAAGCGCCAGACCTCCTTTGCCTCGGTTTTTGTTTATCCGGAACTGAACCAGGACATTGAGATCGAAATTGATGAAAAGGATCTGCGCATTGACGTGTTCCGGGCCTCGGGCGCAGGCGGTCAGCATGTGAACAAGACCAGTTCCGCCATCCGCATCACCCACCAGCCCACGGGTATTGTGGTTTCCTGCCAGCAGGAAAAATCCCAGCACAGAAACCGTGAAATCGCCTTTAAGATGCTCCAGTCCCGGCTGTATCAGATGGAAAAACAGAAGCAGGAGGAAAAACTCCAGGACATGCACGACAGCAAGGGCGAAATCGCCTGGGGCTCCCAGATCCGCTCCTATGTGCTCCATCCCTACCAGATGATCAAGGACCACAGGACAAACCACGAAACGGGCAACAGCCAGTCCGTGCTTGACGGCAACCTCGACGGCTTCATCAAGGCGGAGCTTCTGAGAAAAAGCCAGACAAAGGGCAGGGCATGAACCCGAAGATCCTTGAAATCTTTGACCGTCACTACCCCAAAGGGCATCCGGCAAGGGAGATCCTGCTCCAGCACTCGCGCATGGTGGCAAAAAAAGCCCTGGAAGCGGCCCTTCATGTGGCAGCAGAAGGCCCGGATCTGGACTTCATTGCCGAGGCGGCCCTTCTCCATGATATCGGCATCGGAAAAACCCATGCGCCGGACATCGGTTGCCATGGGAAAGAGGCTTACATCTGCCACGGCTATCTCGGCCGGGAAATCCTTGAGGCAGAAGGGCTTTTCAGACATGCCCTGGTCTGTGAGCGCCATACGGGGACAGGCCTTGGAGAAGGGGAGATCCTCAAGGCAGGTCTCCCCCTGCCCGTAAGGGATATGCGGCCCCAGAGCCTTGAGGAGGAAATCCTCTGCTATGCGGACAAGTTCTTTTCCAAAAATCCGGGAGATGCGGGAAGGGAAAAACCCCTTTTTCAAATCAGAAAACAGCTGAAAGGCTTCGGAGAGGATCAGCTGGCCCGCTTTGATGCCTGGCACAGCCGCTTCGGCGGATCTTCCGGACTCATCTCCCGGCCTTCGGCATGGCAGGAGTTCTCCCTCATTGAAAAGCTCCGGTCCCGGAAAAAGGATGCCCGGATTCTGGTGGGGTCCGGGGATGACGCAGCCCTGCTCAGCGCCCTGACCCGGCCCGTGATTTCTACGGATACCCAGAGGGAGGGCATTCATTTCTTAAGGGGCTGGATGTCCCATGAAGCCCTGGGCTACAAGGCCGTCATGGCAGCAGCCAGTGACCTTGCCGCTTCCTTTGCCCGGCCCGTGGCCCTTTTTGTCAATCTCGGGCTGCCTGCGGAAGAAAGGGAAAAAGATATTCTCGCCCTGCAAAAAGGCATGGAAAGGGCCCTGGAGGAAACGGGGGGCAGCATTGGGGGAGGCAACATCTGTAAGGCAGAAGTCTTGTGTCTCGATCTTTTTTTCGTGGGAGAAGGAGAAGGCTTCTTTCCAAGGCGATCTTTGGCGCAGGCAGGAGAAGGTCTTTACGTGACAGGCTTTCTCGGAGACGCGGCTGCGGGCTGCCATGCCCTGTTCAGGGGAAGGGAAAAGGAGCATCCCCTGCTTGCGGAAAAATTCCGCTGCCCGAAGGCGCGGTTTGATGCCGCTGCCCTGCTTTTTAAGGCCGGAGTTTGTTGTGTCATGGACATCAGCGACGGGCTTGCGGGTGATGCGGCCCACATGGCAAAAGCCTCTGCCCTGACCTTCGCGTTTGAGCCGGACAGCCTTCCCCTTTCTCCGGAGCTTCTGGCCTATTGCAGCCAGTATGGAGAAGATCCTCTGCGTTTTGCCCTCACGGGCGGAGAAGACTATGAACTTCTTTTCAGCGCCAACCAGGATCTTGCTGAAAAACTGAAGCCCCTGCTGCCGGGCATACGCCGCATCGGCCGCTGTCAGGAACCCTCCACAGGTCGGGTCACAGGCCTTCCCTCCTGGGCCGTGTCGGGTTTTTCCCACGAAGGCCCCCCCTCTCCCGGCTGATCATTCTCACGCCCCCCCTCACCCTTCCCCCCTTTTTAAGCCTTCGGCTCAGAGGGGGTTAAAAAAAAGAAAAATACCAAGAAGGGTGATACACACAGCCCCTGCAAGGGGCGGCAGCTGATGCCAAAAGGGTGGTCTTCGTTTTTCAGATCTTCCATGCCCCATGGCTTTACGCGCAAAAAGGGCCAGGAGAGCAAAAAGGCTTGTGGTGAAAGAAAGGCCTGCGGCCAGAAAAACCATGGCCAGCACCCCGGCCAGGAGGATATCCAGGGAAAGGGAAAAAAACAGGATCAGCGCCGCACCGGGGCAGGGAACCATGCCCACGGCAAGGCTTAAGGAAAAAAGGCTACGGGTGTCCGCATGGGAAGAGGCCAGGCATCCAGAGGCTCCCTGCTCCTCGCCATCAAACAGGGCCTTTATCCCCCGCCAGACAAGAAAAAACCCCACAAGGGCAATCATTGCCGCACTGAACTGCTGCAAAGAGCGTCCTGCCCCGTCCACGGATGCCATTCCACCGGACTTCATGATAAAGTAAAAAAATAAAACCAGTACAAGGGCCGAGAATACATGGAAAAATCCCATGAGCCCGCCCATGAGAAAAGCCTGTGCAACACGGCCCTTACGGCTCAGGAAATAGGTACTCACAAACACCTTGCCGTGACCAGGGCCAAAGGCATGCACAACGCCATAGAGAAAGGCAAGCCCCATGTAAGACCAAAAGGCCGATCCCCATGGATTTTCCCGGATCTCACGGGCATAACCTCCCGCCTTCTGGCGTATCTGAGCCTGCCACAAAAGAAGCCTGCCCATCACCTGCCCCCCCGTATCCCTCACCCAGGCGGGCAACAGATGGGATACGCCGGAAGAGACGGGTTCCTCTTTTTGTGCGGGCCCAGGCCGGAATGGACTGGCCGAATGGACAGACTGAAGAGTCAGGCTAAACATCACAAGTAAAAAAACAAGAGAAAAAACAGTTCTTTTCATGGTCGCATCACATGGATTTCAAGGGCTACGGGATTCATGAAACCAAAATAGTAGGCAAGCTCGGGCATCTCCCTCGGCCGGGACTCCACCCGCCACAGCTCCGTTTTTCCCTTCACTCCCAGTTTTTCCGGTGGGAAAAAGAGATGACAGTAAAAATCCTCATCATACACAGCAATGAGAAAGCTCTCTTTTTCTGAACCCACGAGAAGTTTCATGGGGACATAAAAAGAGTAGATGGCATGCCCTTCCCTGATCTCCACGGCAAAGCCCTCGATACCCGTGATCGGAAGCGTCTTCCCGTTTTTCAGAATCCGGGTAAAAAACCCATGGTTTTCAAGGTTTCTGAAGGTTTCCTCATACACCACCTTCAACTCCGCCTCACAGAACTGTCCGTCTTTATTAAGATCAAAGTCTTCGATCACCCAGGCGCTGAAGTACTCATCAAAAACCCAGTGCTGCCAGACTCCTTCCACGCCCTCTTCGCCAAGAACAATGTCCACCCCAGCCTGTACAAAAACATGGGGATGGGCAAAGAGCGGCCCGGAACCCCACAGCATGATCCCTAAAAAAAATATCAGACCCAGGCCAGACAGACCCCGCTCCTTCTGTTTTTTTTTCCCCATGAAAACGCCTTTTCACGCCTCAAGATATTCTCCGCAAAACCGCCCTGAAAAAACAGATCCGAATTTAACATTCATCCACAATCCCGGAAAGTTTTTTGCTGGAAAAAAAGAACGGACAAGGCTAACCTTAAAAAATAAAGCTTTTCCTCCATCCGTGAAAGGAAGGCCCCATGAAAACCGCCTCTGTCTTTTCCTTGATGCTGCTCAGCTTTTTTCTTTTCAGCTTTGGATGCAACACCAAAGGCTCCTATGAAGCCACCCATGGCATACAGCGCATGGATTGTTATCAGCTGCATGAATCCGAGCAGGCGCGCTGTCTGGAAAGGGTGGAGAAAATGCCCTCCTATGAGGCCTACACCAAAGAGCGCGAAGCCATGATCCACAAAAAAAATGCCCCCCAATAAGCACCAGCGTCTTTTCCCTGCCTCCCCTCATGGACTTCCATGCTTCTCCTGCATCAAAAAAACACGCATATCCTTCCGGCCGAGTCCTCCGAATTCCAAACCCGCCCCTGGCTATGCATGAAAGGGCCCCCTCTCATCTCAAAAAACTTTTGAAAAATGCAGACATAAACCCAAAGAACAGAATCGCAGAAGCTCCCCTTCCCTGACTGTGTAAAAAATCGTATCCCTTGGCAGAGGCTTCCGAGCTCTTGCCATCCAAACAAAAAAGCCCGCCGCAAAAGCAGCAGGCCCTTTCTCCTCTTTTCATCCAGATCTTACAGGTTATAAAAGTCCCCGCTCACCCAGGTTCCCGTAGCGGTGATAATTGTGACAGATGCTCTGCTCTTTCAGGTATTGCAGAAGCTCCATGCGGCCTTCCATGAAAACCGGAGTTCGCGCCACATAGAATCCCGTTTCCGCAGCCTTTTCCAGCAGGGCAGCGGGCACCCGGTCTTCCGCAGCATAGCGGATACGGTCCACCCGTCCCATGCGGGCCATGAGAACCTTATCCGTCTCAAGACTGACACACCCCTCTCCCAGAAGACTCTTCCCCCAATGGCCTGACAGAAAATCCCGAACCCGGTTCCGGCAGGAAGGATCCATGCTGAGTTCAAAGGATGCACCCGTAATCCGACAGGCGGCAATGCGGGCCAGCACCTCAAAGAGACTGTCCCTGTCATGGATGCGGATCAGCACCCGGCCCACGGGCCTGTAGCGCACAAGGTTGTCCTGTCCCCTCAGACGGAAATAATCTTTTTCCTTTGAAAATTCCTCCTGCCACCAGAAGAGATAGCTTTCCACGGCACGGGCAAAACGGAGAATATCCTCCTGATCCTCCCCGAAAAGGCCCCATTTCGCCCTGGACTCCAGATCCTGGGCCAGACGGAGGACAGCATGATCCGAAGCCAGAGGCCCGGCAGCAGGCCAGCCCTTTTCCTCAAAGTTCATAAACTGGCTCACATAGTTCGGCCCCCCCGCCTTGATACCACAGCCTAAGGCCGATTTTCCCATGCCGCCAAAGGGCTGACGCAAAACGATGGCGCCGGTGCTGCCCCGGTTGATATAGAGATTGCCCGCCTTCAGGGTCTCCTTCCAGCATTCCTGTTCCCGCACATCCAGGCTTTCCAGGGCAGAGGTAAGGCCATAGCCCGTGGCGTTCACCATGGAAATGGCATGCTCCAGATTCTCCGCCCGCATGACAGAGAGAACGGGCCCGAAAAATTCCGTCATGTGGGAATAGCTTCCCTCCCGCGTGCCGTATTTGATGCCCGGTGTCCAGAGATAGGGGTTGTCGCCCACCTGCCTTGGCTGAAGGGCCCATTCCTCCCCAGGCTCCAGGGTGGTCAGGGCACGGAGAAGATCTCCGGAAGGGGGCCGCACCAGAGGCCCCATTTTGGAACGAAAATCCCAGGGACTGCCCACATGCCAGCTTCTGGCCGCATCCACGAGCTGCTGGCGGAATTTTTCATCCTCGTACACATCCTTTTCGAGAATGAGCAGGGAGGTGGCGGAACACTTCTGCCCCGTATTGCTGAAGGCAGAATGGATGACATTGGCGATGGCCGCATCCCGATCGCTCATGGAAGAAACGATGGTGGCGTTCTTCCCGCCCGTTTCCGCACAAAGGAAGAGACCCGGCCTGTCCTTTAAAATCCGCAGTCCCGTTTCCGTGCCCCCCGTCAGGATCACAAAGTCCACATCCGGATGGGTGACAAGACCTGCGCCCACCTTTGATCCGGAACCGGGAAGAAACTGGAGGGTATTGCGGGAAATCCCCGCCTTCCAGAAGGCCTGACAGAGTATCCATGCGGAAAGCACGGCATCGCTGGCGGGTTTGAAAATCACCGTGTTGCCTGCGGCAAGGGAAGCCACAAGTCCGCCACAGGGAATGGCCACGGGAAAGTTCCAGGGAGAAACCACAACGCCGACTCCCTTACCCTGCACCGCGACACCAGGCAGACGGGTGAAGGCTTCCGCAGACAAAGGATAGTATTCGGCAAAATCGATGGCTTCACTGATCTCAGGATCGGCCTCGGAAAAAAGTTTTCCCGTGTTGGCGGCACAAGCCCCCATGAGATCTCCCCTTAAGGCCCGGAGTTCGGCGGCCACACGGGAGAGTTTTTCATGACGCTCCCCAAAGGAAAGGCTGCGCCAGCCGTCGGGATCCGCCTTCGCAATCCGCACGGCTTTTTCCACATCCTCCTTTGTGCCCAGGGCAAAAAGGGCGGCCACACGCCGACGGTCTCCCTGAGCGCTGGAAGGATCTTCCTGCTTTTCAAGGCTTCTGCCTTCAAGAATTTCCTCACCGCCAATGACAAGGGGAATGCGCAGCGCCTCTTTTCCTTCCCGCACCTCCCATTTTTCCCGAACGGCCTCTGCCCATCTGCGGTTGGCTTCCAGGGAAAAATCCGTATCCGCCTCGTTGACAAAGCGCTTCTCGTGGAAAGTCCCCTTCGGAAGACCTGCATCCTCGGTGCTGCGGTTCTGGCTGCGGTGGGTGAGAACCGCAAGCGCTTCCTTTTCCCTGCAGGAGGCGAGATACTGGCCTTCAAGAAACTTCCATTCCGCTGAAGCTGTGGAAAGCCTGCAGGCATAGCGCAGGAAGTTTTCCGGCCCCGTATTTTCATCCAGCCTGCGGATCAGGTAGGCAATGGCATTGATGAACTGCTCTTTTCCCGCCACAGGCGCGTAGTACAGCACCCCGGCCGTCATCTCCTGAATGGCCCGGCGCACATGGTCGGCCATACCTTCAAGCATCTCAAAGCCGATGCGTTCCGTCACGCCGTTGGCGCTGGCCCGCTCCCAGGCATAGGCCAGCTCAAAAAGATTGTGGGAGGCAATGCCCAGATGCACGGCCCGGATGTTTTCAGGCCTCATGCCGTAGTCCACCATACGCTTGTAGTTGGCATCCACGGAAAGCTTGTTGTCATAGGGCGCAAGGGGCCAGTTGTGGAGGGCGGCATCCACCTGTTCCATCTCCATGTTGGCCCCTTTGACAATGCGGATTCTGATGGGGGCCCCGCCTGCTTCCACCCGCTTTTTCGCCCAGTCCGTGAGCTGGTTCTGCATGGGCCAGGCATCGGGAAGATAGGCCTGAAGCACAATGCCCGCCTCCAGATGGAAAAAGGCCTCCTGCTCCAGGGTGCGGCAGAAAGCCGCCGCCGTGATGGAAAGATCCCGGTATTCCTCCATGTCAAGGTTCACGAACTTGGTCGTGCGCCGCCCGTCCGGATGGCGGTAGAAATGGCTGGCTGCGGTGCGGTAAAGAAGGGAAAGTCTTTCCACCAGAACGGCCACGGTCTCTTCAAAGGCCAGGGAATTGATCTGGGAATAGATGGTGGAAATCTTGACGGAAATGTACTCGATGTCCGGGTCTTTTAAGTCTTCCACATAGGTCTTGAGCCGCTCCTGACATTCGGCCTCGCCCAGAACAGCCTCGCCCAGGTGGTTGATGTTCATGCGAACCCCTTCCGCCCTGCGCCGCGCCAGATGGCTGCGGAAGGCCCCGGCTTCTCCGGGCACAATGGCCCGCCCGCTCTGTTTGCGGATGGCGTCCACCAGCTTCGGCACGGACACGCCCGGCACATGGCGGCCCGCCAGGGTGAAGAGCAGGGCCAGCATCTTTTCCGGAAGGCTGAAGAAACGGGGAATGCCGTCCGTATCGAGAATGCGCGCCACCTGATCCGCCACCCGGGCGCAGTCCGAAGACCGGAAACTCCGGTCAATGAGCTTGGTCAGAATGACCTTATCTTCCGGACGGTTCAGAAGGGCTGCCATCTGGTTCTGGATGCGGCGTTCTTCCTGGGTCAGAAGTGAATTGGCGTGGTTTTGCCACCGGGCGGCCAGGGCTGCGGCCCGGTGGATGACCGGGTCCTGGTTTATCTGCTGCATGATCTTCTCCTTTGATATCTGTAAACCCGATGGAAGTCTCCCTGCCCTGAGACTGCATATCCGCCGCATCCGCACTTTCAATATACCCGTCATACCGGGCCAGATGGGCCTGCATGGCCTGATCCGCAAGGGAAGCGTCCCCCGCAGCCACGGCTTCCACCACAAGGCAGAGGTCTTTGTAATTGCCCTCAAGGGTTTCCTTGTCCCTTGGGACATACCGATCAAAATAGGGATGAATATTCGCATGGATGGTGGCCTGGATGGTTCGGTACACCGCATTGCCCGCCATCTCACCGAGGGCCAGATGCACCCGGTTATCTGCGCTGATCACAGCCTCCCAGTCAAAGGGATCTTCCAGAGCCTGGGCCATATCCCGCAGAAATTCGCGCAAAAGGGCAATGTCTTCTTCCCGCGCCTTTCTTGCCGCCAGTGCTGCGATCCCGCCTTCCAGGTCTTTTCTGAACTCCGCCAGATCCGATGCAGATACCCGGTGCCTGCGCAGAAGAAGGCCCAACCCCTCGGTCACTGGCCCAGTGGCCACTTCCCGGACAAAGGCCCCGCCGCCCACGCCGAGGCGGATTTCAATGAGTCCTTTTTGCTCCAGAACTCGCAGGGCCTCACGCAGGGTTCCCCGGCTGACCTGAAAGGTTTCCTTGAGCTCCCGCTCCGGCGGCAGCTTGTCTCCCTGGCCCATGCGCCCTTCCAGAATGGCGTCCTGAATCTGATCAACAACATCCTGAAACATTCTGTTCTGTTTGGCTTTTTCAAACATATACACCGTACCCGAACCCCTTTTGCCCTCCTTTACCACGGAAGAGCTATAATGGTTAGACCTTTTATACAAATCCTGACCCCTTTTCGTCAATCCCGGATTTCCCGTCACCTCAAAAACCATGGATCCTTTACCAAGCCCCCACCCATCAGACAAAAAACCTTTTGCAGAACAAACAAATGTATACAAAGAACTTTGACAGATCTTCGCCCATCATGTTAGAGGTTTTTTTCAGTTGTGTTCCGAATGACCGTCCTACACTCTTGAAGGATTTTTTATACCCAACCAAACAAAAAGAAAAATCAACATAACCCAATGAAAAAATTAATTATTCCAGCCTCACTCCTTCTGGGAAGCCTTTTTTTTATCCACTCCGGCCTCCAGTCCCTCGCCGGTCCCAGCCTTTCCCCTGGCCATGACGAAGCCACCCTGGCCTGCCTGGGAGAAGAAAAGGAAACAAACACCACAGATCCCGAATTCACGGAAAGCCTCTCTCCCTCTCCTACAACCCCCGAAGAAGAAATCCATATCGGAACCGTTCGTTCCGGTGACACAGCAAGCCGCATCCTGAGCCCCTGGCTGACATCCGCTCAGATTCATGATCTGGCCACAGCCTCCAAGCCCCTTTTTGACCTCAGAAGACTGCGCGTGGGACGGGAATACCGCATCATCACCACAGACGGGACCTTTTCCCGCTTCGAATATGCCGTGGACGCCACCCGGTTTCTTGGGGTGGATCTGGATGAGGAGGGCTTCCATGCCAACATGAATGCCATGGACTTTGACATTGAAGTGGCAACCATCCAGGGCAGCATTACCACAAGCCTTTCCGAAGCCATGAAAACGCCCGAAGATATGGTGCTTGCCGTGAGGCTCGGCAATCTCTTCGGCTGGGAAATCGACTTTCTGAAGGATCTGCGCCAGGGGGATACCTTTGCCGTTGTGGTGGAAAAACGTTTTCATAATGAGACCTTCCAGGGCTACGGAAATATTCTTGCCGCAGAATTTGTGGTGCAGGGAAAACGTTTTGATGCTTACCGCTTTGAACACGCAGATGGGGCAGATTTTTACAGCTCATCGGGCGAAAATCTCAACCGGATGTTCCTCAAAAGCCCCGTGGCTTTCACACGTATTTCCTCCGGATTCTCCCTCCGCCGCTACCACCCTGTTCTGAAGGAATACAGACCCCACTATGGTGTGGACTATGCCGCTCCCGTGGGCACGCCCATCTATGCCGCAGGTGATGGCGTCCTCCTCCAGGTGACCCAGAATCCCAGCTCCGGGCGTTATGTCCGCATCCGGCACGGAAACGGATATGAAACCGCCTACCTCCACATGTCCGGCTTTGCAAGGGGAATGCGGGCGGGCAAAAAAGTAAAACAGGGAGAACTCATCGGTTATGTGGGCCAGTCCGGATTCGCCACAGGACCCCATGTCTGCTTCCGCATGACCAAGGATGGCACCCCCGTGGACCCAACCGGCATTGAAGCCCCCAGGGCCAACCCTCTGCCCGAAGAGCGCAGAGAAGAATTTGCCTCCCTTGTGGCCAGCCTGAAACCCCAGCTGGATATCCACTATGCCCGCAAAATCGATCCTGAAAAACCCGACAGCCCTGGATCGAAAAAGAGCGCGCTCTAAAAAGGTACAGGGGATGGAAGGATGCAATCCCGCGTTGTCGCTTCAGATCCAAAGGACGTTTGTCGCCCTCTCAGGGGAAAGGAGAACGGATTCATGGGTTCAGAAGATGAAAAAAACAAGCAGCAGCGGGAAAACGCCAGACTCCAGAGAGAAGTGCGGAGCCAGAGAAAATTTACCCTGGCCGAGGCCATCGGCCGGGAAGGGGGAAATTTCATGAAAGGCCACAACCCCATTCCCGCTCTGGATCAGATTATCGCAAAACTCCAGGTCTTCCTCGAAAACCATCTCCAGGATTCCTCCCGCATCCTCCTCTCCGTACTTCAGAAAACTCTAAAGGAAAACGATCTTCAAATCGCTCAACACATGGAAAGTCCCTTTGAATACCTTCACATGTTCATCGGATCTCATATAGAGACTCCGGCCCTTCTCCACGAACTTACAAGGCAGGTGGATCTGAAATGGGGACAGATTCACAATGAAAAACCCTTTTTTCAGAAACCCGGAGAACCGCCCCATCCGGAGGATCCCTATTCCCATGAATCCGTTGAACAAAAACTCCGGGAGCTTCTTGAAAAAATTGAAAGCGTCCGGGAAACAAAAAAAGAATAGGCCCCCGGTCCGCTACCTTATGAAGCTCTGATCAAGGTATCCGTATCCTGGTTCATCCCGCGCACACATCCCGGCCCCCGAATCTCGCTTCTCCCGCCAATTCTGGGAATCACCTGAATACGGGTTCCCATGCGCTCCCGGATCATGGGCACATGGGAAATGATGCCGATGAGCTTGCCATCCCGGTGCAGGCCTGCAAGGGTTTCGAGAGCCGTGTCCAGGGCTTCGGCATCGAGGGTGCCGAAACCCTCGTCCAGAAACAGAGAATCCACCCGCACCCGGCTACCCGCCATGCGGGAAAGGCCCAGAGCCAGGGCCAGACTCACGATGAAGCGCTCCCCGCCGGAAAGGTTGCGGGTGGAGCGGATTTCCCCGGCCTGATAGCTGTCCACCACGTTCAGCTCCAGGGGCATACGGCTGTCCCGGATCAGAAGGTAGCGATCCGTCATTTTGGAAAGCTCCTGGTTGGCGTACTGCACCATGACCTCAAAGGTCAGCCCCTGGGCAAAATTGCGGTATTTTTTCCCATCCGAAGACCCGATCAGGCTATGCAGATGGCTCCACTGGCCACAGATGGCCTCCTGGGCTTCCGCCGCCGCCTTTTCTGCGGCAAATTTCTCCTTCAGGCTGTCATTGTCAGAAAGCTTCTGACGGATGGCCCCCATCTCCTGCTGCACCCTTGCCCTTTCCTCCTCCAGACGGCCAAGCCCCTCAAGAAGAACCTCCTCCGGCTCCCCTGTGAGGGCTTTTTCCCGCTCCCTTTCCAAAAAAAGCCTTTTTTCCGCCTCCCTTGCCAGAAGCTCCGCCTCCTCCCGTTTCAGACCCTCCGCCCGGATGCGAAGGGCATTCCGCTCCTCTTCCCCAAGGGCTGCCCTGCGGTAGCTTTCTTCATCGCAAAAACCAAGGAGAAGGTATTTTGCGATGAACTCCCTTTCTGCCCCAGAGAGAGGCTCCTGCCGAAGGGTTCGGGCAGAACGAAGGCCTTCCATCTGCTGCATGAGCCTGTTCCTCTGCTCTTTTGCCTGCTCCACCCTGCTGCGAAGCCCTTCCACGGCCTTTTCCGCTTCCTGCTGGGCGGCCGCCATCCGGGCTTCTTCCCTGTCCGGATTTTTTCCCTCAAAAAGCTGTCTGCGCCTGCTGGCCAGAGCCTCCCTTTCCTCCAGAAGACGGGAAAGGGCCTCCTTTTTTTCACCAATCCCCTTGCCAAGCCTTGCCATCTCTCCTTCAAGATGGCTTAAACGGATCTTCAGGGTATGGATGTGGCTGCCAAGGCCCTCCTTTTTCTGGCTTGCTTCACACCAGGCCTTTTTCCGCGCAACAAGCTCCCTTTCAAAGGTTTCCAGACGGGAGACGGCCACCTTTCCCATTCCATAGCCTTCAAGGGCCTCTTCCAGTCCCCTCAGAGCCGCAGCATGGCGGGTTTCAAGCAGGGCCTGTTCCTCTTGCAGGCGGGTGCGCGTCAAAAGGGCCTTCTCCTCCCGGTGAAGGGCATCCTTAAGGGTATTTTCTCCGTCACGGGTAAGGGCCTTTTTTTTCTCAAGATCCTCGGAAAGCCTGCGGATTTCCTTTTCCAGGGCCTCACCCGTCTCCACCCGTTTTCCGGCATCCAGAAAAAGCGCCTCCTTCTCTGCACAGAAACCGGGCAGGGCCTTTTCCAGGGCATCAAGTTTTAGAGCATCAAAGGAAAGCTCCCAGCCCAAAGTCTCCTGAATGCTGCGAATGGCCTCTTCCCCGCCCTTTTTCCGGGCCAGGGCCTCCCTGCTCAAAATGTCCAGCTGCTCCAGATCCTTGCGCAGTTCCGCCTCCTGCACCCCAAGGCGGGAAAGTCTTCCCTCCGCTGCCTTGAGATGCCGTCTCACCTCCTTCAGGGCTTCGGCTGTGGCATCGGGTTTGGGAATATTGCCCTGGGCAAAGGGATGATCCGTTGCCCCGCACAGGGGACAGGCTTCACCATCCTTCAGCTGGCCCCTCGCCTCCTCAAAATCCCTAATTCTTCGCAGAAGGCCAAGCTGAATGTCGAGAAGCTCCGCCTCCCGTTCAAGGCCTGCCTTCTTCGCCTTCTCCCCATCAAGAAGCCCGGCAAGCTTTTCCTTCTCCGCCCCAAGATCAGATTTTCGTTTTTCCATGGCAAGGAGATTTTCGGCTTCAGACCGGAGGCCTGCAAGGTGTTTTTCAAGGCCCTGGAGAAGCCCCCTTTCCTCCTTTAAGCGCCAGAAATCCTTCTGCCAGTCCGAAAGCTCCCTTTCCAGAAGATGAATGCGGTAGAAAGCCCTTTTTTCCCCAAGGCTCCCTTCCAGGGCTTTTTCCTGAGCCAGGGCCTTTTCAAGGAAACGCCTGCTGTCTTTAAGCTTCTTTTCCGCCTGCCCCACTTCCTCCTCAGCCCGGATTCCGGCCTGAACAAGATTTTCCCTTTCACCATGAAGACGCCGCACATCCTCCATCCGGGCGGAAAGCCCGGTCAGCTCCGTCACCAGAGCGGCATCCGCCGCCTGCCGGGTCAGGAAGGCTCCCAGATCCAAAAGCTCCCCTTCGGCCTCAGAAAGGAGCCTTTCATCCTTTTTATGGTCGGCCTGCACCTGCCTCAAAGCGCTTTCCTCTGCATCAAGGACCTCTGAAGCCGAACGGATGGGGGCCTCTTTTTCCTGAAGCCTCAGATCAAGGGCCCGTACTTCCCGCAGAAGATGCTGCTGCTCCCGGCTCTCTTCCTTCTTTTTTTCCAGAAAAAAAAGCCCTGCATCCAGAGCCTGAACCGCTTCCCCCAAGGCCCTTTCATGGCCGGGCAATTTTTCCTGACACTGGGCCAGAATCTCCGCATCCCTCTGATCCTCCCTTCTCAGGGAGAGAAGACCCGCGTAGTCCGCCCCAAGCTCCAGGGCCCGCTGCGCCCTTTCAAGCCTTTCCGCCTCAGGCAGAAAAGCCTGCTGCCGCTGAAGCAGGGCCTCCTTTTCCGTCCCCATACGAAGAAGCTCAACCTCAAGCCCCGCAATTTTCCGCCGCCAGGCAAGAAAAGCGGACGTTTCCTCCCAGGCTCCCTTCAGCAAAGCCTCCCTCAGGCTTTTTTCCCCAAGAAGGGTCTTTTCCGCAAGCAAAGCTTCCTCACTGAGAAGCTGTATGTGCTTAAGCCCTGAGGCAAGGCTTTCCAGCTTCTTTTTTTCTTCAGAAAAACGGCCATGCACGCCCAGGGAGATGGCACTGTAGATGGCCGTTCCCGTAATCTGTTCCAGAATGGGAGCCCTTTCATCGGGCTTTGCCTCCAGAAAGGCGGCAAAACCGCCCTGGGCAAGGAGCATGGAGCGGGTGAAACGGTCAAAATCCATGCCCGTGACCTCCTCCACCCGGCGCGCCACATCCTTTTTACGGTTTTCAATACCCGCCGGAGCGTGGACATCCACAATCTCATGCACAGGATCCTGAAGCGCCCCATCGGGTTTTTTATGGGCCCGACGCTGGCTGAAATGGCAGCGGAAGCATCCGGCTTCGGTTTCAAAGGTCACTTCCGCAGCACAGTCTCCGGTCTTGCGGCTCATGATCTCATTGCCCGCCTTGTTCACCCGCTCAAGGCGGGGAGTGCGGCCATAAAGGGCAAGACAGATGGCATCCAGGATGGTGCTTTTACCCGCACCCGTAGGCCCGGTGATGGCAAAAATTCCATCGGAAACAAAGGCCTTGTGGGTAAAGTCGATGTGCCAGTCGCCGGTGAGGGAATTGAGATTTCTGAAGGATATCTGAAGGATTTTCATGCCCTGATGTGCCCACCCTATGATGTTGAAGTCTGTCCCGCTTTTATTGAGGCCAAATCCCCATAAAAAAACCGCAGTACAGACAGCTGCCTGCCATGCTCCGTTCAGTCCCTGCCAAGCCCTCGCAGGCCCGGCTCCGCATCCGCTCTTGCATGCGCATTTTGTTCCACTTCCAGCCCCAAAAGCACCTCTTTATACAACTGCCGCAGCGCTTCCTGCTGAAATTCCGGTACAGCATGGGCCGCAAGGCAGCGGTCAAAGACCTCCTCCACGCCCAGATCGGAAAGGCTTTCTCCGGCTTCAGCCGGGGTACAGATTCCGGCCCGGATCTGCCTGTTTTTGATGCAGAGAAGTTTCAGCCCTGTATCCGCCACCGCCCTTTCCAGGGATTCCCGCAGATCCCCCTTCACCGCTTCGCCCGTATAAATCAGCTCCAGCCAGGCGGAAGCATCCCTTTCCGCAAGGGACGCAATGCCCTGCAAAAGGGTCTCCCAGTCCCCCTCAAGGCGCACAAGCTCCTGAAAAACCGGTACAGGCACAAGGGAAATACCGGGCCTGGGGGCTTCTTCTTCAGACAGCTCAAAGGTAATAAGGCAGAGACTTTTGACCCTGCCCGCCTCTCCGAAGCCCATGGCAAGGGGAGCGCCACTGTAACGGATATGCTCTGCGCCGGAAACCTTCTGGGCCCCGTGCAGATGGCCGAGGGCCACATAGTCCGCAAAATCCGGAAAAACCGCCGCAGGCACATGGGCAAGGCTTCCCACATAAAGATCCCGGACCCCATCCCCCTCCACAATGCTGCCTCCTGCCGCAAAGAGATGGCCCATGACCAGAAGAGGAATCCTGGGAAAACAGGAGGCACTGCCTTCCGCCATCAGGGCCTTACGCTTTTCCTCCGCCAGACCGCAGACCAGAGCATAATGGCTGCGGATACCCGCAACCAGACGGGCCTGCTTGTCCTCGCTGCTTTCCCCGGCCTCGGAAATGCGGACATCCCGGTCCCTGAGAAAGGGAACGGCGCAGACGAGAAGCCTTTCTTTACGTACAGGCGGCTCCGGTGCAAAACCGATCCCTGAGGGAAACTCCAAGAGCAGCACCTCTTCTTCCGGATTTCCGGAAACCGCCCCCACCACATGAACATTCAGGGCGGCAAGGAGGGGCCCCGGAGCATTGAGAAAGGACGGAGAATCGTGGTTGCCGCCCGTGATCACCACATGGTGGCAGGGGCCTGAAGCCAGACGGCTCAGAAAACCATAGTAAAGCTCCTGGGCGCGGACACCGGGTGTGGTGGTGTCAAAAACATCTCCTGCAATGAGGAGAACATCCACCCCCTCCTTTTCAATGAAATCGCCAAGCCAGGAAAGAAAGGCCCCGAATTCTTCATAACGCTGCTGACCGTAAAGGGTACGGCCAAGGTGCCAGTCCGAGGTGTGGAGGATTTTCATGGAGTCACCTTTCACATAAAAACAACCAGACCGAAAGGGCCCGGAATTTCATCATTTCGAAACATTTCATGCCCTCTCTGCCCGCAGGAACAGTAGCTTCAGGCAGCATGTCAGGAAAGGCATCATGGCTGACAACCTGCTTTTTATCCACCTTTTATCCAAAATTTTAAAGGAAGCAACAACAGTACCCTTTTTCTTTTCCGAACACAGGAAATGGGCTGGTCAGTATCTTAAGGGTCTCCATCGGTTTTATCCCGTATCCTGTATCCCATAGCCCGGTAGCCGCTCCGGCGCTTTCTCCACATACGGGCAAGCTGGAGATGATCGGTTTCGGCATAGTCATAAACGCGCACATCCTTCTTGTCGACATGTCCACGGTGCAGACGTCCCGCGTATTGCTGCAAGGTACCTTTCCAGGAGATCGGCATGGTCAATACGAGGGTATCGAGCGGTGGATGGTCAAAACCTTCGCCAATCAGGCGGCCGGTGGCAAGCAAAACTCTCGGGGCTGACGCATCCAATGCCTCCAACTCGGCAAATACCGTTCTTCGTTGCTTCTTCGACAAACGGCCATGAAGGACAAAACAGTGCTCAACCCCATCCCCCAGCGCCTCCCTCAGTAAGCTCAGATGATCTGTCCGCTCCGTAAGCACAAGTATTTTTCGACCTTCGAGGTAAGCGGCAAGCACATCCCCGGATATACGCCGGTTACGCACCGCATCATTGGCAAGGATGCGGAACACATCCTGAATCGATGAATCCGGTGGGATCTCCGGCGCAGGTATCATCTTCGACCAGACCTCCAGTTGCACCGGGGCGGTTTCCGGTCTGGCGGCGTTGTGGCGGATCGGCCCGCACTGCATGAAGATGATCGGCTGATGACCGTCGCGGCGTATCGGGGTGGCGGTCAGGCCCACCACGAATTTCGCCTTGGCCTGTTTGAGGATTGCCTCGAAGGAAAAGGCCGACAGGTGGTGACATTCGTCGATGATGATCTGCCCGTACTGGTCGAGCAGTTCGCCAAGATCCTCCCGACGGGAAAGAGACTGCATGACCGCGATGTCGATCTTGCCGGACGGTTTCTTCTTGCCGCCGCCAATGACACCCAAGCTTCCTTCCGGGAACTCAAGAAATCCAGTCAACCGCTCCTGCCACTGGCGCAGCAGTTCGGTACGATGGACCAGCACCAGGGTGCTGGCCTTGCGCCGGGCGATCAAAGCTGCGGCGGTGACGGTCTTTCCAAAGGCCGTCGGAGCGCAGAGCACGCCGACCTCGTGCTTGAGCATCTCTCGCACCGCTATTTTCTGGTCCTCGCGCAAGGTACCGGTGAATTTGGCCGTCACTTTCCGTCCGGCCAGGCGTTCGTCCTGCAGCTCCGGGCGGATGTCGTTCTCCTGTAGCAGGTCGAGTACCGCATCGAGGCAGCCACGTGGCAGACCGATATGCTGGGGAAAATTCTCGGCGCAGCCGATGACGCGCGGCTTGTTCCATACCGGCAGGCGCATGGCCTGGGCCTTGTAAAACTCAGGATTCTGGAAGGCGCCGAGGCGGATCAGGCGGTTAGCCAGCGGCTGCGGCAGATCGGCTTTGGCGATGAAAATCTGGTTGGCCAGCACCAGGGGCAGTGATTCCGGCAGTGGGCCGACAATCCTGGCGGGTACGGGTGATGGTCGCTGCCAGGGCTTGCTGTCTTCTTCCTCGGCGGCAAAGGCCACATCCAGGGGATGGCGACCGCCGCTGGCCCGCAGAATAGCTTCTTCCAGGTCCCGCCGGGACATGGGACGTATGGATGCCAGAAAAGCCCATTGATCGGGATAAGGTTGCAGGTATTCATCGACGAAGACGCTACGCCCTGATTCCCTCGGCTGTTTCTGCAGGGGCAGCGCGATCAGGTTGCCGAAGCCGCCCTTGGGCATGGTGTCCTGATTGGGAAACAGTCGATCGTAGCTGGCCAGGGACAATTGCCGGGTACGGTCGCATGTGTGGCTGATCATTGCGACTCCGAGCTGCCGAGCCTCACGGGCCGGAACCGGTTCGGCAAAGAAAATCCATATATGTGCTCCATTGCCGGAACGGGATATCTCAAGTGTCGCTGGAACGCCGAATTCCAGGCAGGATTGCATAAAGGCTTTGGCATCCTCCCACCAGTTTGCCTCATCGAAATCAGCCGCGAGAAAGCAGCAGCTGTCGTCGTTCAGGAGCGGATAGACGCCGATGGTCTGTTTTCCGACCAAATGATCGTAAATCACCTGATCGGTGACGGGCAGCAACTGGCGCTGGTTGCAGTCACCGCACTTTACGCGAGGTTTATGGCAGATACCCGGCCTCCACTCATTACCGCAGGCCGGTGAATAACCAGATGTGCCCTTGGCCGACTCCCAGCGCTGGGGATAGACATCCTCCCGCCCCCGAAACAAACGGCGGAACAAAGCGATCTTGCTGGCGGGGGTGAAATGGACCGGGGCTGGTGCGGATTCGGTTGGGGCGGGGACGGGTTCAGGAATGGGCGGTTCTTCCCAGGCAATACCGTGCCGGGTCAGCAGTTCCTTGAGGCGGGCGTTCTCCTCGCGCAGCTGACACAGTTCATCTCGTTCATTCAGGCTCCTGTCACTCTTCGGCAAAGCCATATTGCTCCACCCGGCCATCGATGTCCCCGGAGACCAGGCCGAACTGAAACTGTCCGGTGCCATCCGAGCCGATGCGGATGTATCCCGGCACCTCCATGTCGACGTAATCCTGATCCCAGACCTCCATCTCGACAATGCGCCATTTTCCGGCAAACGGTTTCATCTGCTTCATAGGATGCCTTTCTGTCGCCTGAATCTGGCCCAACAAGATGTCACAGCCCTTGTCATAGTTTTGTCACAGCTCAATGTCACAAGTCCTGTCGCAAGTTATCCGCCGCCGTGCCGGGCCACCACCTGACGCCCCTTTTCTGTCAGCCGGTATTTCTGTTTGCTGCTGCGCGGCTTGTCGGGGATGGTCATTTCAATCAACCCGGCCTCCAAGGCGGGGAGCAGATAGGCCTTGCGGAAATGTTCATCGTCTTTCAGCCCGAGCGCCTTTTTGAGTTGTTGGCGGGTCATCTCTCCGGCAAGAACGGAGAGCAGTCGCACTTCCGGGGTGACTTCCGGTGCCACTTCCGGGGTCGAGCTGGTCACCGTATCCAAAATCATCCGCAGCATAAAGGCGATGAACGGGGCAGAGTCGGTCTTTTGGGTGCTTTCCTGAATAGCCTGGTAATACTCGGCCTGGTGCTCGAAGATCAGGCTTTCCACCGGGATGTCGGCGAACAGGGGATTCCAGCGGGCCAGGATCAGGCTTTGCCACAGCCGCCCCATGCGTCCGTTGCCGTCGGCTAAGGGGTGGATGAATTCGAACTCGTAGTGAAAGACCGAACTGGCGATAAGCGGATGGGCGTCGGTGGTGGCCAGCCAGCCGAACAGGTCACTCATCAGATGAGGCACCCGGTCTGCGGGCGGGGCCATGTGAATCACCTGCTGGCCTGCCATCACCCCCACGCCGCCATGCCGATACAGCCCTGCCTCGTCGATCAGACCGGACATCAGAATCCGGTGCGCTTCCAGAAGATCCTTTTCCGATGAGGGTTTCCAGGTGTCGAAGCGGTCATAGGCGGCCAGGGCGTTTTTCACCTCCTGCACCTCGCGGGGCGGAGCGATCACCCGTTTGCCCTCCAGAATTGCGGTAATCTGCGCCTCGCTCAGGGTATTGCCTTCGATGGCCAGCGAACCGCGAATGGTGCGGATGCGGTTGATGCGCCGCAGCCGCAAGGCTCTCGCCTGATCGGTGAGCACGGTCAGCCGCCCGATGGCCTCACTGATCGCGGCGACCCGGTTAAGGATATCGGCGGTGATGGTGTAGGGTGGCTGGTAGGTGGAGGGTTTGCTCATGGCTGGCTCCTCCGCTTGGCGGTGCGCACCTTGTAAAGGCGCTCGGTGAAACCGCCTTCGTTTTCGAAATCCTGCGCCAGACGTTTCACCTGCCGGTCGAGGAGATAGCAGGCAAGGTTCAGAAGCGAAAGAGCGCCGTTGGCCGCCAGACAGGCTGATGTCATGGACGGACACGGACGTTCACCGACCAGCACGGACGAATCGTTGTCCTTGCCAGTCCGTGTCTGTCCTTGTTTGTCTGTGCTTCTTTTCCGCTCCTCTTCCACCCAAGCCGCGAAATCTTCCACTGTTTGCGGCTTCTGCTGTTTGAAGCGCACCAAGGCGGGGTGGCTTGCTTCAAGCGTCGTCAGCCCTCGTTGGCGCAGAAAATCCTCAAAGTCGAGTTTCAGCTCTTCCAGGCTGGCCCACGCCACCTGGGTCAGCTTGAGCTCCATCTTCTTCGAGGTCGCCGAAGCCTGCGAACCTTCGGCGATGTTCTGCACTCCGCTCCGCGCCGCCTGCACCATCTGGTCGTGGGTGCGGCTACGCCGGTCAATGTATTTGTCGCAGAACCGCACCGTGATGTCATAACAGAGTTGTGCCACCTGAAAGCTCTTTAGTTTGCGGTAGCCGCCGTGTTTGGGAATCAGCTCGGACATGGCATCTCCCTATACCTGAGCCATCACGGCGTTGAGAAGTTCAGTTTGTTTTCCGGTGGCGGCGTCGATCTGCTGGTCGAGGATGTCGCACAGGGCCATCAACTGGTCGATGCGGGCAACGATGCGGTGTTGTTCGGGGAGTGGGGGGAGAGGGATACAAAATTCTCTCATGGCTTTGAGAGAGACATTTTTTATCGTCGAGCCTGTCGCTGATTTGAAGGCGTATTCCAGAAAATAGCTACTGTTTATTAACTTCTTTATGTAGTGCTTTTCTATCTGCGTGAACAAGTTTAAATAACAGGCACTCTTCCCGAGCATTACCGGCTCTCCACCATAGAAAGCCACATTACCAATAGTTCCATTGATCGACACTAAGACAGTTCTATCTGTTAATTCCTTCTTGCGTTTTTCATATTCAGTTATTGAGACTCTTTTGGTGTTTTCCTTTATTTCGATTACACCGTCCGAAAGGTTATTCCCGTTGATGAAAAAGTACTCACCTGTTTCATCATAGGTTGGTGTGCCGTGAATCCCATCTCCAAGCAAAGATACAATTTCTCCCAACCTCACCCACTCCCACCCCTGCGGCAATTCATATGGCACTTCCTCCGGTTTGATGGGCGGCAGGAGCTTGGGCTTTTTGATTTTGCCTGCCTTCACCAGCCGCTGTTTTTCGGCTTCGATCTCTTTCAGCAGTTCGCTAGCGGGTTGGTCGTTGGGGTCTTGGGGGACGAGACGGCCCATGATGGCGAGCTGGAGGATGGCCTTGCGCAGTTCAGCGACGTTTTCTTTGACCGTGTAGAGTTCGCCGAAGTGTTTCTGGATAAAATCCCAGGCCGAGCCGTCCGGCGCGTCAAGCAGCTGTTTGATGGCGGCGGCGTGGACGGCCAGCCGCTTCTCCTCCCGCTCCTTGCGCAACTTTTCCAGCGCATCACAACAGGCCATTAACTGGTCGATGCGGGCGACGATGCGGTGTTGTTCCGGGAGGGGGGGGAGCGCTACCGGAATAGATTCCCATTTGCCCTTATTGAGGATTGCGATTGTTGTGCTGCTTGATTGTTTCCAGCACTCAGCTTGGAAAAACGAAGACCTGATAAATTGCTGAATGCAAGAAGGAAAAAGCGGTTTGTATGGGGTAACCGCGTTGATCTGCTGATTAAACGAACAATCACGGTTAATGATGTTCGTCTTTCCAATAGTGCCAATACATACCATCAGCGATGAGCCTGCTGGAGCCAATCTACCATATTTCTCCACGCCAGAAATTGACAAACCCTCATTACTGTAATCAACAGAGTCAGCTCTTATATCAGCTGGTTTGATGAATGGAATATCTGTTCCATAGCTTGAATTATCGCCGCTTTTGGGTGTTGTGCCAGTTTGAGTTTGGCCTATTTCACCCAACCTCACCCACCCCCACCCCTTCGGAAGATCGTAGGGCACGTCCTCTGGCTTTATGGGCGGCAACGGCTTGGGCTGTTTGATCTTCCCCGCCTTCACCAGCCGCTGTTTTTCGGCTTCGATCTCTTTGAGTAGCTCGCTGGCGGGCGGATCATTCGGGTCCTGCTCCACCAGATGGCCCTGCATGGCAAGAGTCAGGATCAACTCGCGCAGTTTGGCAATGCCGTCGGGCGCAGCAAAGGCGGTGTCGAAGTGCTGTTCCAGCAGTTGGGCGGTTTGCTTATTCATGGTCGCCCTCCAGTTCCTTTTCAATCTCCTCGATGGTGGGCAGGGAGCCTTTGAGGTCATCCGGCAAGCTTCGGGTGAGCTGGCTTTCCCACTGCGCAACGCCCATGGGGCGGCGGTAGCCATCAAGGGCATATTCGACGACCAGATCGTCTTTGCTTTTGCAGAGCAGCAGGCCGATGGTCGGTTTATCGTCGGGATGGCGGAGGAGATCATCGACGGCGGACAGATAGAGGTTGAGGGTTCCGGTAAAGCCAGGATCAAAGGGGACGGCTTTGAGTTCGATCACCACATAACAACGCAGCTTCAGGTGGTAGAAGAGCAGATCCAGCCGGAAATCCCGATCTCCAACCTCCAGCAGAACCTGTCGGCCAACAAAGGCGAATCCGGCCCCAAGTTCCAACAGGAATTTCTGGACATGATCGATCAGCGCCTGCTCGACTTCGCGTTCTTTTCGGGTGTCCGCAGTACCAAGGAAGTCGAAAAGGTAGGGGTCTTTGAAGACCTGTGCAGCCATGTCTGAATCTTTCGGCGGCATGGTGAGGGCAAAATTATTGGGCGCTTTACCCTGTCGCTCATGAAGCCGGCTTTCGATCTGCAAGGCGAGAATATCACGGCTCCAGCCGTTTTCTGCGGTCTTCTGTGCATACCAGCACCGGGTTTCCTGATGGTCCAATTTGTCCAACAAGAGCTGATTACTGCGCCATGGAATTTGTGCAGCGGTGCGCTGCACTATTTCACGGTCGGGCCATTGCTCGGCAAACTTGCGCATATATTTCAAGTTTCTCGGGGAGAAGCCATTCATTTCGGGGAACGCTTCCTTGAGGTCTTCAGAAAGCCGGTCAATGATTTTGGCACCCCAGCCCTGTTGATCCTGCCGGGTCAGGATGGTTTGTCCCATATCCCAGTAAAGTAAAACCATCGCGGCATTGGCAGAAAGTGTTACACGCAGCCGCTCGGTCGCAATACGTTCTTTGAGGTTTGTCAGGGTGGACTGGTAGTCCACCGGCAAATCCAGTTTTTTTCCGGCTACCGGAAAAGAGGCCTGCGGCTTATTTCGTCCTCTTGAGTGTCGATGCTCCTCGCTCATGCCTTCCCCCCCAGACAGGCCACCAATTCGGCTTTTAAGGCGGCCTGCGCCGCTTCGAGCTGGTGGACGATCTGCTGGTATTCAGCCATCAGCTCTTCGGGATCGCGGTGGCTGACCTCCACCTCGTGGGGGTTTTTGCAGTCCAGATTGTAGTTGCGTTCGGCCAGCTCCTTGGCCGAAACCTTCCAGGCCTGCTCGGTGGTCTTGCGCCCCTTGCGCTCGGCCCCGCCCCACCAGGCCTTTTCGAGATCGAACTCGGCGATGGTCAGGGGCTTGGAGCGGGAGTAGGACTTGTAGCCTTCCGGATACGGGTGTTCGAAGAACCAGACCTCTTGGGTCGGCCCGCCTTTCTCGAAAAAGAGGATGTTGGTGGCGATGCTGGTGTAGGGGCTGAACACGCCTTTGGGCAGACGCACGATGGTGTGAAGGTTGAACTCCTCCAGCAGTTCGCGCTTGAGGTTGGTTTTGGTGCCCTCGCCAAACAGAAAACCGTCGGGCAGCACCACGGCCGCCTTGCCGGTATCGTGTTTCAAGAGGTGCATGATCAGCGCCATGAAGAGGTCGGCGGTTTCGCGGGTCTGGTACTTGCGCGGAAAGTTGTTCTCGATGCCGTCCTCTTCCATGCCGCCGAAGGGCGGATTGGTGATGATCAGGTCCACCCGGTCACGGGGGCCGTAATCCTTGAGCGGGCGACTCAGGGTGTTGTCGTGGCGGACGTTGGTGGGCACGTCGATGCCGTGCAGCATCATGTTGGTCATGGCCAGCATGTGCGGCAGGGGTTTCTTCTCCACGCCGTGGATGGTCTCCTGCAGGCGCTTTCGGTCGTCGGCGGTTTTGACCTGCTGGTTCAGGTGCTCGATGGCACAGGTGAGGAAGCCGCCGGTGCCGCAGGCGGGGTCGAGAATGGTTTGCCCGAGCTTCGGGTCGAGCATATCGACCATGAACCGGGTGACGGCGCGGGGGGTGTAGTATTCACCGGCGTTCCCGGCGGATTGCAGGTCGGAGAGGATCTTCTCGTAGATATCGTTGAACAGGTGACGGTCACCGGATTTGTTGAAGTCCACATCCTCTTCGATGGTGTTGATCACCTGGCGCAGCAGAGTGCCAGACTTCATGTAGTTGTAGGCATCCTCGAAGACCGAGCCGACCACCTTGCCATGGGGCGAAACACCAGCGGCGGTGGCCATTTTCTTGAGCGCCGGGAAGAGGTCATTGTTGACGAAGTCGATCAGTTCCTCACCGGTCATCCCTTCGGGGTTCTTGGCCCAGCTGGACCAGCGGAAGCGGCTGGGCAACGGCGATTTGTAGCCGGGCACGGTGAGCTGCCACTCCTGCTCCTTGTCGTCGAAGATCTTCAGGAAAATCAGCCAGACCATCTGGCTGATTCGCTGGGCGTCGCCATCGATGCCGACATCCTTGCGCATGATGTCCTGAATGGCTTTGACCAGGGTGGTGAGTGACATAGCGGTTTTATCTCCAGTTCTTTTTGTCAGGCGCTATAGAGGGCCTGTTCCAGTTCATTGACAGCCAGCTGATACTGATCCAGCCCGCCAAAGGCGCGGATGATTTCCAGCGGGGTGCCGAATTCGGTAAAGGGGGCAATGGTAAGAATCCGCGTCTCTTCGATGTGAGCCACACCTTCATCGGCGTACTTGTCGAGCAGGGCCTCCAGCACACGGCGGGCCTGCTCTCCGTAGCGGGTGAAGTAGTTGCGCTTCTTCACCTGTTCCGCCCGCTCCTTTCGGGTGAGGGGCGGCATATCCCAGGCGACATGGCAGACCAGATCGAAGGGGTCGAAGGCTTTGCCGGATTGCCGCCCGATCTCATCGGCAAGGGCATCGAAGAACACGCCCTGTTCCGACAGTTCGTCGATGATGGCCTGCTTCTTCTCGGTGCTGCTCCAGCGGCGGAGGAAATCGTCAAGGGTGGCGTATTCCCTGGCCAGGGCCTTGCGGGTGTAGTCCTTGAGGGATTCGGTGATCAGTTTGCCGCCCGCGTCGAAATACTGGACGCGGGCGGCAGCGACCTTGACCTCGACATTGGCCACAACGTAACGGCGAATGCCGCCTTCCTCAGCTGGGCCGGGTTCGGCGACGCCGCTCCATTCCTGGTCCTCTCCGAGTCCCGGGTAAGTGACACCACCGCCAACTTCGGGATCTTCTGGAGTATCTGGGGGAACATCCGGCGGCACCGGTGACTGATCCCCGCTGGGTTCGTAGATCTGCACCGGATCACCGTCGAAATCAGGGTCGGCAAACAGCTCGGTGGCCTTCTTGAAGTCGATGATGGTGAAGTAGTATTTGTCATAATCTTCGTTGATGCGGGTGCCGCGCCCGATGGTCTGTTTGAACTCGGTCATGGACTGAATGCGCTGGTCGAGCACGATGATTTTGCAGGTCTGCGCATCCACACCGGTAGTCATCAGCTTGGAGGTGGTGGCAATAACCGGGTATTTGCTCTCCGGAAAGATGAAGTTGTCCAGCTCCGCCTTGCCTTCCTCGTTGTCACCGGTGATGCGCATGACGTATTTGCTGTTCTGTGCCACCAGGTCGGCGTTTTCATTGACCAGGGCCTGACGCATGCGTTCGGCATGGTCGATGTTTTCACAGAAGACGATGACTTTGTCGAAGCGGTTGGTCTGTCTGAGGAACTCAGTAATTTTCTTGGCCACCAAATTGGTACGCTGTTCAAGGATCAGAGTCTTATCGAAATCCTTCTGGTTGTAGATACGGTCTTCGATTTCGTTGCCGTGCTTGTCAATCATGCCCTTGTCGGGCCGCCAGCCGGTCAAATCCCGGTCGAGATCGATGCGCACGACCTTGTAGGGAGCAAGGAAGCCATCGTCGATGCCCTGCCGGAGGCTGTAGGTGTAGATGGGGTCACCAAAGTAGCCGATGCTGGAGACTTCTTTGGTCTCCTTGGGCGTGGCGGTAAGGCCAATCTGGGTGGCGGAGGTGAAGTATTCGAGGATTTCACGCCAGGCCGAATCGGCAGCGGCGCTGCCCCGATGGCATTCATCAATAATGATGAGGTCGAAAAAGTCGGGGCTGAACTGCTTGTAAATGTTTTTCTCTTCCTCGTTGCCGGTCACGGCCTGATAGAGGGAAAGGTAAATCTCGTAGGACTTGTTGGCCTGCCGCTTCTGGATTTTGGTCATGGCCGAGCCGAACGGTTTAAAATCGTTGGTCATGGTCTGGTCGACCAGGATGTTGCGGTCGGCAAGAAACAGGATGCGTTTCTTTGCCTTGGACTTCCACAGCCGCCAGATAATCTGGAAGGCGGTAAAGGTCTTGCCGGTGCCAGTAGCCATCACCAGCAGAATGCGATTCTGGCCCCGCGCTATCGCCTCAATGGTCTTGTTGATGGCCAGCAGCTGGTAATAGCGTGGACTTTTATCACTGCCATCACTGAAATAATCCTGTGTGACCAGTGCATTCTGCTGATCGTTCAGGCCACGGTGCTGCGTCCACCATTGCCACAGCGTTTCCGCAGCGGGGAATTCGTGGAGGGCAAGCTCACGCTCGACAATGCCGCCCCCTGGTTGACTGGCGGCGATCTTGTTGTGGAACAGAAAACCGTCGCCATTGGAGCTGAATACATAAGGCACTTGCAGCATTTCGGCGTAGCCCAACGCCTGTTGCATGCCGTCGCCAACCATGTGATTGTTGTCTTTGGCCTCGATAATGGCAATGGGGATGTTCGGCTTGTAAAACAGGACATAATCGGCGCGCTTGTGCTTGGCACGGGTATGCAGCTTGCCACGCACGATGATGCGTCCCTTGGTGAGAGGAAACTCTTCACGGATTTGGGTCGTGACATCCCAGCCCGCCTTCTCCAGGGCTGGCGTGATGTACTTGGTGCAGATATCACGCTCGGAAAGTTGTTTCTTATTCATCAGGCCAACTTCCCTTGTTTTTTCATCCGCCCACAAAACGCTTCGAATTGTCTTCTCGCCAGTTTGAAGGGAACCGTCTTGCTGTTTTCCCAGCGGTTGATCGTGGAAAAGCTCACGCCCAGCTCGTGAGCCAGCTCTTCCTGGCTGAGCCCCAGTTGCTGGCGTACCCCTTTGACCGTCTCCGCAAAATTTTCCGGTGCCTTTGCCATATCGGTTTGCCTCAATTCATGGTGCGCCACCAATTCACCGGCGGCAAACAAATGCAATGTGCCCACCTTACAGTTACGGCCCTCAATATAGCAGGTACCAAGAACAATCTCCGAAACGAATCTGATTCGATTCCGAAAACCGGAATCGAATTGGCCTACCTACCCGGCAGCTCCGTGCCGCGACTCATGATCTCGATATAACCCGCGTAGCTGAACAGGCGGTTGCGTTTCTGGGCGGTCAGCTCCTTGACGATGCCGAGCTGCTCCAGGTGTCCGAGCGCCTTGTTGACGGTCGCCGGGGTGATGCCGGTCTTCTCCACCAGCGAGCCCGAAGTGGCAATGGGATGCTCCATCAGCGCCCGATGGACCTGCAGGGTGGATGCCGCCGCCCTTCCCAGGCCGCTGATCTTGTCACGGTCCTGGTTCGATAAATCGAGAAGTTGCTGGGCCGTTTCCACAGCCTGGGTGGCGGTGACGATGACAGCCTCGGCAAAGAAATCGAGCCACTCTTCCCAGTCCCCGGTCATCCGCACATTGTTGAGCAGCTCGTAATAATACTGACGATGCGTCTTGAAATAGAGGCTGAGGTAGAGCATCGGCTCCCGCAGCACCTTCTGCTCGCATAGCAGCAGCGTGATCAGCAGACGCCCCAGACGGCCGTTACCGTCCAGAAATGGGTGGATCGTCTCGAACTGCACATGGGCCAGCGCCGCCTTGAGCAGCACAGGAGTCGACTCCGGCTGGTCATGGAGGAAGAGCTCCAGCTTGCTCATGCACTCCAGTACCTCTTCGGCCGGAGGCGGAACGAAGGCCGCATTGCCCGGCCGGGTGCCGCCGATCCAGTTCTGGCTGCGCCGGAATTCCCCCGGAGTCTGATTGCTACCCCGACCCTTGGTCAGCAGCACGCCATGAATCTCACGGAACAGCCGCAGCGACAGTGGCAGCCCTTCTTCTAACAGCCGCAAGCCATGGTCAAGGGCGGCGACATAGTTGCTGACCTCCCGTACGTCATCCAGCGGCACGCCGGGTTCCTGATCCAGTTCGAACAGCAGCAGGTCGGACAGCGAGGACTGGGTTCCCTCGATCATGGATGAGAGTACCGCTTCCTTTCGGACGTACATGTAGAGGAACAGCGAGGTGTCCGGCAGCAAGATCGAAACGCTGTCCAGCCGACCGAGCGCCAGCAGGGCCTGGTCGAATTTGCTGCGCAGCTCCGGGGTCCAGTCAATGGGTGGACGTGGCGGCAGCGGTGCAGGAACAAAGGCCTGGGCCTTCTCACCCACCGTCGAAATGGTCACGTATCTGCCTTGGAGTTCTCGCTTCATCCTGCCTGCCTCTAACCTAAAATAAGGCTCGCCCTTATTTTATCTTAACTGCATATCCTAAAATAAAGAACCGGGAAGGAAAAATCAAGCGGATTTCCTGAACGGCCACTTCGATTTCCTCAGACGAGCGTTCGACGCTGCAACGCATCTGCTAAAGCGGAAAAAAGTTACAACCACGGCTCCGATTTTTCGGTTGCAGGAAACCGCATGACAGCGGTTTTGGACGCACTGAAAGTGTGCCCGCAGGGCGAGGGCCAGGGACGGCCCGAGTCAGCACAAACCCGGAAGACAGTCCCGAGACCATCCTCCGGCTCTTCGTCTATGGCACCCTGAAACGAGGCTACTGGAACCATCAACGCTTCTGCGCCCAAGCCCACAGTATCGAACCGGCCGTGGTCTGGGGCAGGCTCTACCATCTCCACGCCGGTTTCCCGGCCCTCGAGGTGCCGGAAGGGCTGATCCTGGCCCGGGGCACCACCGACCCACTGGCCGACGCCCACAGACAACAGGAGATCGATACACCGCGTTTCGGCCGCCCGACCGGTGAGGTAAGTTGAAAATATCGGACACCAAAGTTATCATCCAACCAGAACGGAGGTGTCTGAATGGCAAAAAACCCAACGAACGGTCGCTATTCGAAAGAATTCCGGCATGAAGCCGTGAAAATGATTATCGAAGACGGTCTGACCGCATATGAAGCACCGCGTCAGCTTTCCCTGCCCAAGTCAACCCTGGAAAATTGGGTTCGGGCTTACAAGGCCGGAAAACTTTCCGATATTGACGGCGAGAAGCTCCCCCTCACTCAGGTTGAGGAGGAGGAGCTTGAGCGCGTCAAACGTGAGCTCGCTCAAGTAAAGCAGGAGCGCGATATCTTAAAAAAAGCCGCCGCATACTTTGCCCGGGAGTCGCTGCCCGGTACGCGGTAATCAGGCGGTTTCGACCGAAGTATCCGATTCCTCAGCTATGCCGGGTTATGGAGGTTTCAGCCAGTGGTTACTATGCCTGGCTGAAACGACCGGATTCTCTCCGGAATAAAAAAGAAAAACGATCCGAACTCGAAATCATCGCGGCGCCTCATAAAAAAACGAAAGAAACCTACGGCCCGGAATGTCTGCAGAAAGATCTTGCTGACCACAATGTTCATATTGGGGTTCACCGGATCAAACGGATTCGCAGGAACCTGGGGCTTCGCTGCAAACAGGTTAAAAAATTCAAGGCAACCACGAATTCAAACCACAAGCTGCCGGTTGCCGCAAACCTTCTGGAGCAGAGCTTTGTAACGGAGGCACCGAATCAGGTCTGGATAACGGATATCAAGTACATTCCTACGGCTGAGGGGTGGTTGTACCTTGCCGGTCACAAGGATCTTTTTACCGGAGAGGTCGTAGGCTACGCAATGGGAGAGCGTATGACAAAAAGCCTGGTCTCCCAGTCACTGTTTCGCGCCGCACCGCCAAGAGGCCCGCAGCTGGCCTGATCCATCATTCTGACCGTGGCGGCCAATACTGCGCCACAGATTACCAAAAACTTCTTGACCAGTTCAAAATGCGGGCATCCATGAGCCGCAGGGGGAACTGCTACGACAACGCTCCCATTGAAAACTTTTGGGGTGTGCTGAAAAACGAACTTGTCATCATCGGCATTACGAAACCCGGCAGGAAGCCATACGCCAGATCACAACCTACATAGAAATCTTTTACAATCGGCAACGACGGCAGAAGAGGCTTGGCTATCTCTCTCCTGCAGCCTATGAGAAACAATTTTTCAAAAAGCAGCAGGCGGCTTAAATATTTTGGTGTCCGCTATTGACGACCGACCCCAGTTGCGTGTGGTTGCATGAAACCCTGAAAAACCCGGCACTTATGAAAAAAAGGATACAAAAAAAGCCACCCGAAGGTGGCCTTAATTATGGTGGTGGTGGAGGCGGCGGGAATCTGTGTCGTTTTCAATACCTTGTTTTTATTCTGAATAAACAAGGCTGGCTTTTTTGAACACACGCAAAACGCACATCAAAAACCGCTCTGGGCCTGCCTCAGCCCCGCAAGAAGATTGGCCCGATGCACTTCCGGAATCAGCACACTCATAGACCTGAGGACATTGTTGGCCGAGATCACAAGATCCTGCTGGTGCTGCCCTATTGCCGCCAATTTCAGGTTCATATCATTCACTTGCCTGACCAGGTAGGAGGCAAGCATCCGCTCTTCCTCAGTGCAGGATCTGTGGGGGATTCCCTCCTGGGCCGCCGTCACACGGAGGCCGGGATCTGCTGTATAGCTCCCAGTTTTGCGGATGGCGGGGAGCACTTCCGATGCCACCCAATTCGTGAACTCTTCGGCTGCGGGTTTGTTGGAGCGGAAGGCGAGTTTGTAGAGGGCGGGTTCGTTTATGAGAACCACATCCTTTTCTTGCTCTCCGTATTCACCGTGTTGGTTTTTGAGGGTAGTCCGGAAACTCCGGAGTACCCTCCAGCTTTCCGGAATGCTCTGCAAAGAATCAGACCCTTTCCATGCAATTTCTAAAGAATCGCAAACATCTTTTGCAACAAACCAAGTTTCCCCGTTTTCGGATAACGTTCTTACGGTGTGATTCTGGAAAGAAAAATCGATGGTGGTCAGATGGTGAGTCATGGCGGTCTCCTTGTGATAAGAGGGATAATCCACCACACTGAGTGCTAAAACAGTGGTGGCGGAGCTGTACGGGTTAGCACTACCGGACACAAGGCAAACCGGCCATCCCGAAGGATGCCCATACAGCTCCGCCATAAGGGTGAACAGGGACGCAAAAATAGCGCCTGCATCATTCATGGGGAGGGCGCTCAGCGCCTTTGTGTTTCCGGGGTGCTAAGCCCGGCTGAGGTTTTTTGCCGCAGCACGGAAACCGTAGCATACCTGCAGGCGGTGTCAATACCTCTCGACAAAAGAAAACCTCATCAAAAACTCCGGCATTCTCATGCTCCCCGCCTCTGAAATACTGATTTCATTTATATAGTCTTGCCTGCT